>Ga0209121_10000502_pt1 | contig 41525 bp, 41 predicted proteins | sample Cruoilmetagenom3_FD_187292 | JGI IMG/M metagenome (GOLD analysis project Ga0209121, IMG submission 187292) | Oil polluted marine microbial communities from Coal Oil Point, Santa Barbara, California, USA - Sample 3 (SPAdes) (version 2) | ecosystem: Environmental > Aquatic > Marine > Oil seeps ... | reverse complement strand
ACAGAGGATCAAAGAGGAACTGTCTATTCCTGTTCTTTCAGATGTTCACCGTTTTGAAGAAATTGAAGAAGCGTCAAAAGTACTGGATATCATGCAAGTCCCGGCATTTCTCTCACGACAAACGGATTTTGTTATGGAAATGGCAAAATGTGGAAAGATCGTTAATATAAAGAAGGGGCAGTTCCTTGCGCCATGGGATGCCAGACATATATTGGATAAGGTGCTATCTACAGGTAATGAAAATATACTGATGACTGAAAGGGGCGTAAGTTTTGGCTACAATAATCTTGTTGTTGACATGTGTTCTCTTCCTGTGTTGAGAGCAATGGGATATCCGGTGATTTTTGATGCCACCCACAGTGTACAGCTTCCCGGAGGCGCTGGAAATGCGTCGGGTGGCAACAGGGACATGGCAGTCTATTTGGCTCGCGCGGCAGTCGCTGTCGGTATCGATGGGTTGTTTATGGAAGTTCATCCTGATCCTGAGTGTGCTCTCTGTGACGGTCCCAATTCTCTTTATTTGGAATCGCTTCCAGATCTTTTACGTACACTGAAAAAGATCGATGGAGTCGTTAAATGTGAAAGGTAAAGTATGAATAAATTATTTGATGAAGAACTGGTAAAAAAAATTAAATCTATCACTTTTTTAATACTGGATGTTGATGGGGTATTAACGGATGGTAAAATAATTATTGATGATCTGGGAAATGAAACAAAGCATTTTAATGTAAGGGATGGTCACGGTCTGAAGATGCTTATGAGGACAGGCATTCAAGTTGTTCTGATTACCGGAAGGACATCAAAAGTAGTGGAACACCGTGCCCGGGAGCTTGGAATAAAAGAAATTTATCAGGGTTCGAAAAATAAAGTTGAGAACCTGGAAGAAATATTACGTAAGAAAAAAGTCTCGGGTGAACAGGTTGCTTATGTCGGAGATGACATCGTAGATATTCCTGTATTTCGAAGAGTCGGATTTTCGGTGGCTGTTGAAGATGCGTCTGAATATGCAAAAGAATCAGCTGATTATATTACGGAAAGAAAAGGAGGGCAGGGGGCGGTAAGAGAACTTTGCGAGATCATTCTCAAGATTCAGGGAAAATGGGATGATATTGTTTCAAGATATGAAATCAATTAACGCAGTTTACCTATTGACAGACTTTTTACGACAGCATCAATTTTGATGCTTTCGTAAAAGGTCAGATTTCCCCTCCCCTCGTGGGAGGGGATTAAGGGGAGGGGGACGTAGGTACATGAAATGGTGTTGTATTCACCCTCACCCCACCCCTCTCCCTTCAAGGGAGAGGGAGCAATTTGAACTTTTTACGAGTGCATCAACCTTCAACTTTGAACGGTTCGACTGAGCGATTCGACGGTTCGACTGAGCTCGCCGAAGGCTGAGCTCATCGAAGTCTCGCCGAAGACCGTGAACCTGAGCAGTTACGTTTTATCTTTACATGTCTTTTGGGTGATGGTATATTTTTTGCTAGCCGAGCGCGTGAAACAGAATGAAAAAGAGAACAATCATTATTGCCATATTAATATTTGTAATGATTATATCTGCTTTGTTTGTCTTTGGGGTAAAAAAGAACAAAAAAGAAGTTGTATTGAAAATACTTTCGGAAAAAGCTGATCTTTATGTCAGAGATTTTCATTATACGGAAGTAGGAGATCCGGAGTCTACTTGGGAAATAAATGCAGATTCGGCAAAATATGTAAAGAAAGAGAACCTAGTTTTTTTAGAGAATGTTCGGGTAAAGCTTAGTACATCCGACGGAAGAACGTTTTTAATGACTGGTGAGGAAGGGCGTTTAAATACTGAGATTAAAGATATAAGTGTTAAGGGAAATGTTGTGATCCTTTCTGATAATGGGGATCGAATTACAACGGATTATTTGAATTATTCCGATTCCGATAAGAAAGTTTATACGGATAGCCGTGTAAGAATGAAAAATTCCAGTATGACGCTGAAAGGAGTTGGTTTGACCATTTCACTCAAAACGAAAAAGTTAACACTTTTATCTGAAGTGAATGCCCTTATCAGCGATTTCAATATAACTCAGTAAATTTAAATATTATATCATGAAGAAAATTTCCTTTTTAATACTGCTGACAGCACTGGTGATTCTGATTTATGTTCCTGTTGCCGCTCAAGTTATGTCCGGCAATGGGGGGGAGCCGATAAAAATCGTATCAGATCGTTTTGACATCTATTCTGATAAAAGAATTGCCGTGTTCTCCGGCAATGTTATGGTTACCCAGGAAGATACTATCATTAAATCAGATGAGTTTTATCTTCAATACAAGAAAAAAGATACAGCGCCCCAACCAAAAGAGAGAAATATTAACCCGGGGTTGGTGAATGCAGGAGAAATAGAAAAGATAGAGGCAAAGGGAAATGTAATAATAAGACAGAAAGACAAAGTTGTAACGGGAAACGATGCCATTTTTTTCTATGATGAGCAAAAAGTAATCATTACCGGTGACCCCATAATGCAAGAAGGGAATAATATAATCAAGGGAGAGAGGATTATATTCTTTCTGAAAGAAAACAGGGGGATTGTTGAAAGTTCTTCAACCGGAAGGGTTACTGCTACGATTTATCCCGAAGAAAAAAAATGAAATAATTTTGAATTAATAATTGATAATGGAAAATCTGTTAGCTGAGAAATTAGTAAAAACATACAACGGGAGACGGGTTGTAAATAAAGTTGATCTGGTTATCAATAGAGGAGAGGTGGTAGGCCTTCTGGGTCCCAATGGCGCCGGTAAAACAACAACATTTTATATCATTGTAGGCTTGATCAAACCGGATGAGGGAAGTGTTTTGATTAACGGTGAGGATATTAGTTTGTATCCTATGTACTTAAGGGCCAGGAGGGGTATAAATTACCTTCCTCAAGAACCGTCCATATTCAGAAAGCTAACAGTGGAAGAAAATATCATGGCCATTTTAGAAACCCTGAATATAAACAAAGAGGAAAGAAAAAGGAAACTCCATGAACTTCTGGGAGAGCTGGACCTTTCAGATCTTGCCAAAAATAAGGCTTACTCGCTTTCAGGAGGTGAGAGAAGAAGGGTCGAGATTACGAGGGCTCTCGTCACATCTCCTAAATATATACTTCTTGATGAACCATTTGCGGGCATTGATCCACTTGCGGTTGCGGATATTCAAAACATCATCCTTAAACTTAAATCGAAAGGTATCGGTGTTGTAATCTCTGATCATAACGTGAGAGAAACTTTGACAGTTTGTGACAGGGCATATATTCTTAATGAAGGCGCTGTCCTTGTGGAAGGTAATTCAGATTATATTGCCAACAGCGAAGTTGCAAAAAAGTTTTATCTTGGAGAAAATTTCGATTTCTAGAAGGAAAAGAAATGGCATTAGAGCTTAAACAAAGTTTGAAGCTGACACAGCAGTTGATCATGACTCCTCAACTGCAACAGGCTATTAAGCTGTTACAACTGTCAAGAATCGAACTGGTTAATGCTATCACTGAAGAATTACAAGAAAATCCTCTCCTTGAAGAAAAATCTTACGAAGAAGAGCCGGAAAGTGAAACCGTTACCGAGATTGATGATATGAAAGTCAAGGTCGGGACGCAGGAGGTGACGGGTGAAAAAGATGGCAGAGAAGATTTTGATTGGGACAGCTATCTCGAAGATTATGGACCTATGGGTGCCACATATTCCCGAGAATATGTGGAAAGACCTTCTATGGAAAATATGTTGACCCGGGGAAGTTCTTTGTCCGGTCATCTTTTATGGCAGCTGAATTTATCACGTTTTACGGAAACTGAAAAACGAGTTGGTAGGCAGATTATTGGTAATCTTGACAGTAATGGTTATCTGGCGGCTACTTTGGAAGAGGTTGCATCTATTGAGAAGGTAGACGTTAATTTTGTTGAAAATGTTTTAAAAAAAATACACGAATTTGATCCCCCAGGTATTGCGGCAAGAGATCTTAAGGAATGTCTTTTGAGTCAGGTTAAGGTTATTGCCGGATCTAATTCCTTGATAGAAAAAATAATACAGGAAAATCTGAAGGAGCTCGAAACAAAAAACTACAATAACATTGCAAAGAGACAAAAAGTTACCATAGGCGATGTTCTGGAGGCTGTCCAGGTAATCAACAAGCTGGATCCAAAACCGGGGCGCCTTTATAGTGATGAAAAACCACAGTATATTACTCCTGATGTTTTTGTTTTTAAGGTTGGAGATGAATATAGAATTGTTCTTAATGAAGATGGTTTACCAAGGCTGAAGGTGAGTAATCTTTATAAGGAAGTTCTTGGTAATGTGGCTAACAATTCGGAAGGGAAAAACTGCAAGGAATATATCAAGGAAAGATTGCAGTCAGCGACGTGGTTAATAAAAAGTATTCAACAACGTCAGAAGACAATTTATCGGGTAACGGAAAGTCTCGTAAAATATCAGAGGGAATTTTTTGACAAAGGGATCAACTACCTGAAACCCATGGTGTTGAGAGATATAGCTGATGATGTAGAGATGCACGAATCGACTATAAGCAGGGTGACTACAAACAAGTATATGCATACACCGAGGGGAATATTCGAGCTGAAGTATTTCTTCAACAGTGGAATAAATAGAACAAATGGTGATTCCATAGCGTCTGAAAGTGTTAAAGAAGCGATAAGGAAGATTATTGATAATGAAGACACCCTCAAACCATATAACGATAGCCAACTTGTTGGCATTCTTGAAAAGTCCGGCATATCTATTGCGCGGAGAACCGTGGCAAAGTATAGGGAAATGATGGGCATTCTTTCTTCTTCAAAAAGAAAGAAGTACTTTTGACAAGTTCGTAAAAAGTCGGATTTCCCCTCCCCTGGTGGGAGGGGATTAAGGGGAGGGGGATGTAAGTAACTGAAATAACGCTGTATTCACCCTCACCCCAACCCTCTCCCATCAAGGGAGAGGGAGTTTTATGACTTTTTACGAGTCCATCACTTTTAATCCACAGAAAGGACTGAGTAACGAGCAGTGAGGACTGAGGACTGAGCAATGAGTGCTAAATGCCGTGTTTGATTCCCGCGGTTTGCGGAGATAGAAAAGAAAAATTTATTGACTTTTGTGTTTGACTTACATATAAGTTCGCACTTTATTGCCTTTGAAGGTCTTTTTGAAGAATAGATTGTTTAAAAACCTTTACTATAAGGATTCAATTAACGGGTTAGGAGGATAGGTTATGCAAATTTCTTTGACCTTCCGAAATACAGAAGCGGAAGATTGGTTGAAAGAACATGTAAATAAAAGACTACTCAGATTAAAAAAATATTTTGATAAACCAATAGAAGGCAAGGTAATATTATCCGTAGAGAAATTTAGAAATGTGGCTGAAATAAATTTATTGGCTAAAGGGTTAAATCTCAATGGCAAAGAAGAAGCCAAGGATATGATCGTTGCGATTGATAATGTTATAGACAAAATTGAGCGACAATTAAAAAAGCACAAAGAAAAAATAAGAAATCGCAAGGAAAATGCAATAAAAAGTGAAACTGTGACCATGAATGAACTGTCATCCGAAAGTTATCAAGAAGATGAAGACCAGCCGAAAATAGTAGAAGCAAGGGAGGTTGTATTGAAACCCATGTCTATTGATGATGCGATTATGCAACTTGAAGAATCAAGAAACAGGTTTGTGGTATACAGGGATTCGTCTTCTGAAAAAATGAATGTAATTTATAGATCTGATGATGGCAATTATGGCCTGATCGAGGTAAAAAGCTGAAACTCGAGGGGGGGAATGATAATTGTGAATATCGCAGATATGTTAAAAAAAGAATTCATTATCGAAGAATTAAAATCAAAGACAAAGAGAGAAGTTCTCTTTGAATTATCAGAAGTTTTTTTGCAGGGGAATTGTAATATAGACAGTGATTCCATGGTTAAGGTATTGTTAGAAAGGGAAAAGCTTGGGAGTACAGGCATAGGTGATGGGATAGCTATACCGCATGGTAAGCTGCCAGGCCTTGAAAATCTTGTTGTTTCTTTTGGGAGATCAAAGAAAGGTATCGAATTTGATTCCCTGGATGGAAAGCCTGTTCACATTTTTTTCTTGCTGATGGCTCCCGAAAACTCAGCGGGGCAACATTTGAAAGCCCTCGCAAAAATTTCCCGGATGCTGAAAGAAGAAACTTTTAGAAACGATCTCATGAAAATGCAAACATCGGATGAAATATATTCTTTAATAGATCAAAAGAACAAAACATGTATCTAGTTTCCATCCAGAAAGGGCCCTTTTCTGCAATCTCTGCGCCTGCCTGTGCGTGTCCGCACGCAGACAGGTAAAGCCTTCAGAAAACAAATCCTTAAACCCTCTTCTCCAACTAAACTGGAGAAGGACCAATATGAAAAACATCCGCATAACTATTATCACCGGACTTTCAGGCTCAGGGAAAAGCACAGCACTTCGAGCCCTTGAAGATATAGGGTTCTTTTGTGTTGACAACTTGCCCGTTGTCCTTTTACCAAAGTTTTTAGAAATACAGTCTGGAACGGCAAGCGAAATTTCGAAGATAGCTCTCGTTATGGATATTAGAGGAAAGTATTTTCTCGAGAAACATACGGAGATTATTTTAGGTTTAAAGTCAGAGGGATATCATATTGAAATATTATTTCTTGAAGCGAGTGACGATTCTCTTTTGCACAGGTTCAGTGAAACAAGGAGGACTCATCCTCTTTCGCAGAAACGGACAGTCTTTGAGAGCATTCAACTCGAACGAGAGAAATTAACCGATTTGAAGCAGATGGCTGACAATGTTATTGATACAACACTCTTTAATGTTCATGAATTAAAGGAACTTATCCAGAGATACTATCTTTTTCCATCTTCCGGTAAAAGGCTTGTTGTCAATTTAACGTCGTTTGGATATCGCTATGGATTACCTCATGATGCAGATATTGTACTGGATGTGAGATTTCTTCCGAATCCATACTTTGTAAAGGATCTAAGTGATCTCAATGGCAATGATAGAAAAGTTGAAGATTATGTGCTGGGATGTGATGAGAGCAAGCAATTCCTCGATGTGTTATTCAATCTGGTCTCTTTTTTAACCCCCCTTTTTGAAAAAGAGGGAAAAACATATCTCAATATCGCTATCGGATGTACCGGGGGGAGACATAGGTCTGTAGTCATTATCAATCAATTAGGCCAACATTTTGAAGAGAGAAGTTATCAGGTAAACTTACAACACAGGGATATAAACAAGGACAAAGGATAAAGGGACAAGGTTCAAGGTTCAAGGTTCAAGGCTCAAGGCTCAAGGTTCAAAGTTCAAAGTTCAAGGGACAAGGTTCAGGGAACAAGGCAGTATTTGTCTTTGATTTAATTCAAAATTCAAGATTGTTTTTAACCTTTAACCTTTATCCTTGAGCCTTGAGCCTTGAGCCTTGTTCCTTTTTCCTTTCCACGTTATCTCTTATCCAGTGTGGGTCCCACCATTCTTGAGGATCGGCAAATCTGTTTCCGACGAAAATACCGAAATGGAGGTGGTCGCCACCTGAGAGACCTGTCGTATCGCTTTGTCCGATAGGTTCTCCCTTTTCAACCGGTTGGCCCTTCTTGACATTTATCATTCCAAGATGAGCATAAAAACTGAACAACCCCAGGCCGTGGTCAATAATAATAGTATTTCCGTAAATTCCCAGATAACCGCAAAAAACAACGGTACCGCTGTTGGATGCTTCAATGAGAGCATTCTTCGTGGAGGCGAGATCAACCCCGAGATGAATACTTTTGCTGATCTTTTTACCCTTGTAATAATATGTCCTCTTGTCACCGAACTTTGCCATGGTGGCAGCATTTTTCATCCTGAGAAAGGCTCCACGCCAGAGTTGTTTCCCCTCTGTTTTTTGACAGACGGATTGAATGGTTTCAAAGTTGTCTGCTCTTAATTTTTCATTTATATAGATAAAGGATTCTAATAGCGTGCCCCCCTTCAATTTATCGTTCATCTTCCGGAACTCCGGGATTTTTCTTTCCAGAAAGTTCTGGCTGATGTAAATGTTATCTTTTTGAAATGTTTTATTCCTGATATGAAATGGTATGCTGATCGTGGATATGTTTCCAGCCTTGTCCCGGGCCATAATACCAAGTTTGATATTTTTGTTTACGGCATTAGTAGGAATTGCGAAGTAGCAAATATAGTATAATTTGCCTGAGAGTTTGACAGGGTATGCAGGGAAGTGATCGCCATTAACATAGACAGAGGTTGTTGAGATTTTCTCAGGTATTTTGTAAACTGTGATGCATGAACCCCCCGGATTGATGTTATGAGAGGAGCTTACCGGATATATTTGAGGAGGGATCGTGTCTATGGTCACATTCAAGTTCATAATGTTCTTATTTTTTCGGAGGGAATAATCTACTGCCAGGATGTCAAATGTGGCTTTTCCGTCATGAAGATCAAGTTTTCTTGGGTTTATTTCAAGAGTCATGGTGTGTTTGGCTATTCTTCTCTGACTGAAATCAACAGTATCGAGGATGTGCTGTTTTCCATCCTGGGTAATTGTTACCTTAATATGTCTTAACCCGCATTTCTTGTCTGTGCAGGTAATATTCAGGGTTTTTTCCTGTCCTATTAAATCTAATGCTTCACTTATTACGATTACTGGTTTTTCTCCCTCGTAGTAAGTTAAGAAAAACCATATCCCGCCGCTCACTAATACTAATGCTGTAAATATACTCATATATTTCAAAAACTTGTTCATAGGCTGTTTCTCCACTGATAAATTTCAATCCGGCAAGTATACCGGGTGAGATTTTAAATTGCAAGAATGAAACCGGTGTACTTAAGTATAAATTATTGACCTCATTTATGAGACCTGTTATATTTCTCCAAACACATATTTTAATAATATTTTTCAAGGGTTTTCTTTGGATAATTTAACTGGTATATTCATGTCGTCTTTTGCTATAGCGTTCTCAGGGGCAGTAGTTCCGGGGCCGGTGCTGTCCACCACGATTTCTGAAAGTATGAAGAGAAATTTTTGGGCAGGGCCAATGATTGTACTTGGTCACGGCTTGCTCGAAATAGGGCTGATTGCGTTATTGGTTGTCGGATTCGCTAATTTCATAAATAATACGATATTCCTTGGTATTATCGGTATGCTGGGAGGATTTTATTTATTGTGGATGTCATTTTGTATGATGAAGGATATTAAGTGTGTGACAATGGAATTTCACAGGGAACGTGATGTCTGGGGTGGTCTTGTATTTGCCGGCATTCTGATGAGTCTGGCAAATCCCTATTGGATAATATGGTGGGCAACAATTGGGCTGGGTTATGTTGTTATATCGATGAAGTTTGGTTTGATTGGAGTATCAATCTTTTTTTTAGGCCATATCCTGGCGGATCTTTCATGGTATAGTATGGTATCTTTTTTGGTTTCACGGGGGAAAAGCTCTTTAAGCGATAGAACATATAGGGGAATCGTAGGCGCTTGTGCATCTATGCTTATTTTTTTTGGTATAACTTTTAGTGTATGGGGAATCAGGCAACTTACAGACTTCGCAGGATAGTCCAATTGTGATTATCAATTTGCTAAAAAAGGGAAGTGTAATCAATGTTGAAAGGTAAAGAGATTGTTCTGGGAATAACGGGTGGCATTGCTGCTTATAAGCAGGCAGAACTTACGAGACAGCTCATAAAGCAAGGGGCTGATGTAAAGGTTGTTATGACAGAAAATGCGACGAAATTTATAACACCTTTGACTCTCCAGACACTTTCCGGGAACCCCGTTTATACTGATACATTTTCTCTAACCGGAGATTGTGAGATAGAACATATTTCTTTGGCGAATGCTGCAGATATTGTTGTGATTGCTCCTGCAACGGCGAATATCATTGGAAAAATTGCATCTGGAATTGCAGATGATTTACTTTCAACATTTATTATGGCTACAAAGGCGCCGGTGCTGATTTGCCCGGCCATGAATACAAATATGTATACAAATGAGATTGTCAGGACAAATATTGAAAAACTCTCTTCTGCAGGTTATTTCGTAATGGAAGCGGGTTATGGCGAATTAGCCTGTAAAACAGAAGGTTCAGGGAGGCTTCCTCCCGTTGAAGATATTTTAGAAGAAGTTATGACAATTCTGACAGAAAAAGATTTAGCGGAAGAGACAATATTGATAACAGCAGGTCCTACAAGGGAGCCCTTTGATCCCATAAGATTCATATCAAATTATTCATCGGGTAAGATGGGGTATTCATTTGCGATAATGGCTGAAAGACGTGGCGCAGATGTTATATTAATAAGCGGGCCTACCTTACTGCCGGCGCCATCGGGTGTGAAATTGATACAAGTGTCGACTGCCGTGGAAATGAAAAACGCTGTAATGGAATACCTGGAAGAATCAACGGTAATTATTAAAGTAGCGGCTGTGGCGGATTATCGTCCTTCTGTTCTTTCTGATTCAAAGATAAAAAAGAAGGATAGTTCTTTCAATATTTCTCTGGAGAAGAATCCGGATATCATCTCTGAAGTTGGTAAAGTTAAGGGGAATCGCATACTGGTCGGCTTTGCCATGGAGACGGATAACCTCCTTAAGAATGCCTATGATAAAATGGTTTCAAAAAATATGGATCTTATCGTAGCGAATGACCTGACCAGACCCGGCGCCGGGTTCCAGTATGATACAAATAGTGTAAGAATTATTGACAGATCGGGAGATGTGAGAAAGTTACCCCTCATGAATAAAAAGAAGGTTGCCGACAAAATCCTGGATCGGATTAAGAAATTATGTAAGGAGAGAAAAGCGGAAATTTCCTAATGTTGTTGACTTAAGAATACTTTGGCACGAAGAACACGAAAGTAAAGAAAAAATGCTTTGTGCTCTTCGAGGTGATTAATAGTAAAATCGCTTAAGTCAATGACATTGAATATAGAATATCAATATGAATTCAAAAGAACAATTAAGAGATGAGCTTTTTCAAGTAGTTGTTTCTCTAAAAAATCACGTCATTTCGGAGAGAGACTCTGGGAGAAATTGTTCCGGTTTGTACATGAAGGGCGAGGTCGCATTTCAAGACGAGTTTATCGCGGAAGATGCAATTACAAATGGGGAAAAGGCGTGCTTAACCCCATTAACCCTTGATGATATACGCCGGGAGCTCGGAGATTGTCAGAGGTGCAATTTATATCAGACCAGGAAAAACCTGGTATTCGGAGAAGGAAATCAGAATGCGGACCTTGTATTTGTGGGGGAAGCTCCTGGCGAACAGGAAGATCTGCAGGGTAAACCATTTGTAGGCAGGGCAGGCCAGCTCCTTACGAAGATTGTCGGGGCTATGGGGCTTACGAGAAAAAAGATTTACATATGTAATATATTAAAATGTCGTCCTCCGGGAAACCGGAATCCTAAACCGGACGAAATCAAAACCTGTGAACCTTTTTTGATAAAACAACTTGAGGTAATTAACCCCAGGGTGATATGTGCTCTCGGTACTTTTGCCGCTAAGACATTGCTTCAAACTGATGTTCCGATATCCAGGCTTCGTGGACGATTCCATTCTTATCAGGGGATAAAACTTATGCCGACGTATCATCCCGCATATCTTTTAAGAAATTCCGGAGCTAAAAAACAGGTGTGGGAAGATGTTCAGATGATTATGAAGGAACTGCAGTAAAACAATGTCAAATTCCAAAGTTCAAATGCCAAATAAATCTCAAGGCCCAGTAACTACTCAGGTAGGCACAGAGGGTCAAAGAGTAAAAAAATAACACACCAAATAAACTTTGTATCTGAGTATCTATTAAATATCGTTAAGTAAGTATTGGAAAACTTGTAGAATTAAAAGTGGTGAAACCATGAAGTTCAAAATGATGAAATCAGTTATTGTATTTTTGATCCTGATTGTTCTGGTTATTGCCGGAGGATCGCACTCTTATGGGGAGAGTGATAAACCTGTATTTGATGTAATTACTATAAATTCTGCCATCACACCAGCCGTTGCAACGTATATTATCAAAAGCATTAATCAATCCTTTGCTGAAGGTTCTGCGGGGCTCATAATTTTACTTGATACACCGGGTGGTCTTGATCTGTCCATGAGAGATATAGTTAAGGGACTTTTGAATGCACGGATTCCTGTTGCAGTCTTTGTTTATCCGTCGGGAGCGCGAGCGGCTTCCGCGGGGGTGATGATTACAATGGCAGCGAATATAGCGGCAATGGCTCCGGGTACAAACATCGGCGCTGCCCACCCTGTGGCAATCGGCGTTGGTGGAAAAATGGACAAAACCATGGCTGAGAAGGTCGAAAACGATGCCGTTGCCTATTCAAAGGGTATTGCAAAAAAGAGGGGACGGAATGTTAAATGGGTTGAACGTGCCGTTAGAAAAAGTGAGTCGATTACGGCGGAAGATGCTCTAAAGCTGAATGTTATCGATTTTGTTGCTAAGGATATTGATCAGTTAATGGAGAAAATTAACGGGAAGGTCGTATTACTGCCCTCAGGGGAGGTATCACTGAAGACAAAGGGAGCAATCATCAATGAAAAAAAGATGGGCCTGCGGGAAAGGATATTGACAACTCTGAGTGATCCTAATATAGCGTACCTTTTGTTAATGATTGGTCTTGCGGGTTTGTACTTTGAATTTGCCCACCCGGGTGCGATTCTCCCGGGGGTTGTGGGTGGTATATCGCTAATTCTTGCTTTTTTTGCATTGCAGACCCTGCCGGTTAATTTTGCCGGTGTCCTGTTGATAATTTTTGGCATTATACTTTTTGTCGCTGAAATAAAAATTATAAGTCATGGAATGCTAACTGTTTCAGGAATAATATCTCTTGTTTTAGGTTCACTTATGCTGTTTGAATCATCTATTCCGGCGTTGAGAGTATCTTTAAAAGTCATGATACCAACAATTGTTCTTACTACATTGTTTTTTGTAGCCATTATCGGACTCGCTGTTAAGGCCCAGATGAGAAAGCCGGTAACGGGCGCGGAAGGGATGATTGGCAAAAAGGGAGAGGCCGTCACACCTGTTTATGAAGACGGAAAGGTTTTTATAAAAGGAGAACATTGGAACGCATATAGTACAGACATGATAGAAGAGGGGGAAAACATAGTAGTGGCCGGGATGAAAGGGTTGAAATTAGAAGTGAAAAAAATGAATGAGAATGAGGAGGACAAGTCATGATATACACAGTTACTGCATTAGTCGTTTTGATTATTATGTTTTTAGCGGCGGCAATAAGAATACTTAATGAATATGAAAGGGGTGTAATCTTTCGTCTGGGGAGGGTTATAAAAACCAAAGGACCAGGTCTTATCATCCTGATACCCGTAGTGGACAGAATGGTCAGAGTTGATTTGAGAATCATCACCATGGATGTTCCTCCACAAGACGTGATAACCCGTGACAATGTTTCGATAAAGGTGAATGCCGTTATTTATTTCAGGGTTATGGAAGCAACCGAGGCTATCGTTGAGGTTGAAAATTTTCTCTACGCGACTTCTCAACTTGCTCAAACGACTTTAAGGAGTGTCTGCGGTCAGGTAGAACTTGACGAAATTCTGGCAGAAAGAGAGAAGATCAATGCTCAGTTGCAGGAGATACTCGACAGGAGTACCGATCCCTGGGGGATCAAGGTGTCGACTGTTGAGGTAAAACATATTGATCTTCCTCAGGAGATGCAGCGGGCTATGGCCAAACAGGCAGAGGCGGAAAGAGAAAGAAGAGCAAAAGTTATTAATGCGGAAGGAGAATTCCAGGCCGCTCAAAAGCTGGCTGATGCGGGTAGAGTTATTGCCGAACAGCCCATAGCCTTACAGCTTCGTTATCTTCAAACGCTTGTCCAGGTTGCATCTGAAAACAATTCGACAACACTATTCCCCATACCAATTGATTTGTTCCGGCCGTTCCTGGATTTAATTGGAAAGAAAGAATCTGTGTAGATGCAAATAATCTTTGAACGTAAAACTTGAAACTTGAAACCTCATTCCATATTGAAAGGAGAAGAAAGTGGCAGGAAAAGAAAAGACATTTGTATTGACGAGTACTCTGATTCTTATTGCATTGGGCGTTCTTATTATCTTGAACAGTAGTGGGGCTTACGTATTTGACAAAAGCTGGCCGATTGTAATGATTGTCATTTCTGTCGGGATACTGGTTGAACGCATCGAAGACATTGGAGGATGGCTTATCGGTGTCGTCGGAATTATATTTATTGTTATGAGAAATCTCTACCCGAAAATTGAGTCATGGGTCCAATATGTTCTTCCTGTTGTTCTAATCCTTCTGGGGATCTATATGTTATTTGAACATTTTAAAAAAATGGAGAAATAGGATAATGAATGGAGGGCCTCTTCTGGGGGCGCACATGTCCATTTCAGGTGGGTTGGGAAAAGCGCTTCTCAGAGGGAGTGATCTTGGATGCAACACGATTCAGATGTTTACAAAAAATGCAAGCCAGTGGAGAGAGAGATATCTTGAAGAGTCAGAAATAGCTGAATTCAAGGAAGTAAGAAAGAAAGTAAAGATAAATCCAGTCATTTCACACAGCAGCTATCTTATAAATCTTGCATCAGCGGATGATGAGTTGTATGAAAAGTCAATAGATGCAATGTTGCATGAGATGCAACGATGCGAATTACTTGGAGTAAACTATCTTGTTATTCATCCCGGTTCTCACAGGGGGCGTGGCGAGGAATATGGAATCAAGAAAATAGTACAAGCTTTGGACGGGATTCATGAACGGACAAAAGGATACAGGGTTAAAATTACACTCGAAATAACGGCAGGTCAGGGGACGACCCTGGGTTACAGGCTGGAACAAATCGCCCGGATCATGAATGAGGTAGTAGAAAGTTCAAGGCTGGCATTTTGTCTCGATACCTGTCACGCATTTGCCGCGGGATATGAGCTAAGAACCGTTGAAGGTTACGAAGAGTTATTAAGGGAAATTGAAGAAATGATAGGCATGGACAAGCTCAAAGTCATTCATGTCAATGATTCAAAAAAGGATTTGGGATCCCGTATAGATCGTCATGAAAACATCGGAAAAGGAATGATAGGTAAAAAGCCTTTTCAATGGATCATGTCTGACGAAAGGTTGAAAGATATTCCGAAAATATTAGAAACACCCGGTTTTGGGAAGGATCTGGAGAAAGACCGTGTGAATTTTGATCTGTTGAGAAGTTTTGTCAGATTATAGCTGCTCCGGATTCCGGATATATAGAGATAAGCGTATCCTGGTCCGGCATCCTGTATCAAGTATCAAGGTATTGAAGGAGACTAAAGAATGAAAAAAATATTTGTCCTTTTTATTTGTATTTTTATGATTATTTCGAGTGCATTATCATTGTGGGCAACGGAAAACAAGACGGTTGCAGTACTGCCTTTTTCTGTCCATAGCGCTGAGAACATAGACTACATAAAAAACGGTATATGGGATATGCTTTTTTCAAGGCTTTCATCGAGCGGTCAAATAGATGTCATCAAGAAACATTCCATTACAGAAGCTGTAAAAAAGGTGGGAAAGAAGGACATGACCGAGGCTGATGTTTACGGTCTGGGCAAAGAACTCGATGTTAACTTTGTCGTTTGGGGGAGTATAACCAAAATCGGTAACAGTATCAGCCTGGATGGAAGATTGCTTGATGTTGCCGCTTACAAATCCCCAGTCGGGGTATTTGAACAATGCAGAGGGATGGACGAGGTCATACCTAAAATAGGTGATTTTGCTAAAAAAGTTAATTATCACCTCCTGGGGCAGGTTCCGCCAAACTTTGTTCCTCCAGCTCAAACTCAGCCGATTTCTCAAACAAGAGCGCCGGTTGCGCAATCCCCCGAAGATTCTAAAGCAATCAAAGCGTTGAAAACACCCGAAGGCACCTACACGGCGATTATCAACCCCGATTTTATCCATGGATCCCGTGCCCTCGATCGAAAAGGATTCTGGATGACAAAAAGATATACAATTGAATTTAAGGGGATGGATATTGGAGATGTTAATAATGACGGTTTGAACGAGGTGGTGGTTATAGATAGCCGTAATGTAATGATTTATCAAAGAGACGGTAAACAGCTGAAGCTTCTTGATAAAATCCCGGGGAAAACTTATAGCGATAATGTTTCTGTTGATGTTGCTGATATTAATGAAAACGGGATCAAGGAAATCATTGTTACCAGTATGGAGAGTGGCGTTCTTCATTCATTTGTCCTGGAGTTTCATGACGGTAAATATATTAAGATTGCCTCGGATTTGCCATGGTTTTTAAGGGTTGTTGATACTTCGGGAATGCCGCGACTGCTGGGACAGAAACCGGGGATTGATCAGCCATTCGGTAAACCTATTTATGAAATTGTCTGGGAAAACGATAACTATGTGAGAGGAAACAGGATGTCTATTCCTGAAGGTCTTTCTGTTTATGGTCTCACCATTGACAGTATTGACGGAAGTAAGCGGGAAAGGATACTGGCCCTTGATCAAGATGATCATCTTCTCGCCTATGAAAAAACGAAAAAACCCATTTCAAAAATCCATGTCTTTGGCGGAAGTGAATACATCTTATGGAAGAGTGATGAGGTCTTTGGGGGGAGTAATAATTATATTGAACCCGGTCAGGGAACACAACCGGCAGGTGACGATGCCGATGAAGAGGATACGACATATATACAATTGAGAATTCTGACTTATGATATCAATAAAGACGGTAAAAAAGAAATAATTATCGTCAAGAATTTATCTGGTACTGGAAGATTATTCAAAAATATTAAGATGTTCACGAAAAGTGAAATATATGATCTTGAATGGGACGGGCTTGGAATGGTGGAAAACTGGAAGACGAGGAAAATCCAGGGATACGTTGCTGATTACCAGTTTAAGGATATCGACAATGATGGTAACAATGAAATAGTCTTAGCCGTCGTATTATCTCGCGGGGGAATTCTCATGCCCAAAAGTGTACTGGTTGCTTACGATTTAAAGCGGCAATAATCTTGACATGCGTTTTAATATATTGTATCAAGTCCCCCGTTATTAACATAAAGCTGGCGGTGTAGCTCAGATGGTTAGAGCATACGGCTCATATCCGTAGTGTCCGGGGTTCAATTCCCTGCACCGCCACCAAAAATATGGCTTAAGTCAGCAAAAATAAATAACTCATACACCCTGCTTGTCCTTTTGCTTGTTTTCTGTGTTGTGCTAAAGCTTACATAACTCGTTATGTGTGCTTCAACACGCCTTGAAACCAAACAAAATTACGGCGCAATCTGTATAACTTATTTATTTTTGATTCCTAAATCAGCGACAGACTATCGGCCATGGCAAGGCCTCTTCGTGAAGGATATATATAGCCGTTTTTAATATCAATAAGCCCTCCATCTATTAGTTTCATAATAATTTCTTTTTTTTCGATTAACAGGTCATAATTGTATTCTCTTTTAAAATCACAAAGATTAATTCCTTTTTTCGTACGTAGCCCCAGGCAAAGAGCCTCCAGACACAATTGATCCTTCGTTAAATATTCTGCATCTTCAACGGGAGGTTTCCCCTTTTTTATGTTACTAATGTATGTACGAAGAGATTTGTGGTTCCACCATCGCTTATTATGCAGAAGTGAGTGTGCAGAAGGCCCGAGACCAAGATAAGGTGTGTGATTCCAGTATTTCTGATTGTGACCTGAAGCATAAGTCATGCCCCTGGCAAAATTTGATACCTCATAATGGATGTATCCTGCGTCTTCCAGCTTTTCGGATGTTTTTATGAAAAAATCATACTGAAGTTCTTCATCAGGCAGAGTTATATTGCCTTTACGGCAGCTTGCGGCAAGAGGCGTTCCCGGTTCAACGGTTAACTCGTAGCAGGAAAGATGCTCGGGGTTGAAACTCAATGCCTGTTCAAGGGTTTGCGTCCAGCCGTTCATGTCCTGTCCCGGGACACCATAGATCAAATCAAAGCCCAGGTTGTCAAAGCCGGCATCACGGGACATTTCTAAGGTTGAAATTGCTTCTTTGTGTGAGTGTCTTCGTCCGAGAAAAGAGAGAATGGTATTGTCGAAAGACTGAATGCCCAGATTAATGCGATTAACCCCGGTTTTAAGAAGCGCTTTGAGAAAAGTTGCATTCACATCTCCGGGATTTACTTCAATCGTGATTTCACTATCCGGTGAAAAAACAAAGCTTTCTTCAGCCTTTTCCAGAAGTTTTTCGATCTGTTCTATGCGAAGCACTGAGGGCGTACCTCCGCCGATATAAAGTGTGTCAAACACTTCAAACTGACCGCGATACATCCCCATTTCTGTGAAAAGTGATTCAAGAAAGTCAGAAATAAGATCAAGGGAGGTCACGGAATAGAAATTACAGTAGTTACACTTTGAGATACAGAAAGGAATGTGTATGTAAAGTCCGGGATTCATAAATACAATGATGAATTTTGAATTTTAAATTTTGAATGAAAATACAAGAGAAAGAAGCAGAAACAGGGATAAAGAAGCGTTACTTTTTTACCCGATACCGTTTATCTTTCCTCTTTGCCCTTCAATTCAAAATTCAACATTCAAAATTAAGAATTGTTTTTTAAGTTTGATCGGATTTCAGTATGGCTATGAAAGCGCTCTGGGGGATGGCTACCGATCCGACCATTTTCATTCGTTTTTTGCCTTTTCTCTGCTTTTCAAGGAGTTTTCGTTTACGTGTTATGTCACCGCCATAACACTTTGCCGTAACATCTTTCCGGAAAGGGCTTATAGTGGTTCTCGATATGATCTGACCGCCAATGGCGCCCTGAATGGCTATTTTAAACATTTGCCTCGGTATCTCTTCTTTTAATTTTTCACATGCATGGAGGCCACGTTCGCGGGCCAGGTCACGGTGTACTATCTGTGCCAGCGCATCCACCTTCTCGCCATTGACCAGGATATCGAGGAGGGCGAGACTGCTTTCTCTGTAATCGATCATGTCGTAATCAAAAGAACCATATCCCTGGGTAATAGTTTTTAAACGATCATAAAAATCGTAGATGACCTCTGCCAGGGGCATTTCAAAAATCAATTCCACACGGCCCGGACTCGGATAATTGAGTACCGATTTGTCACCCCTCTTTTCCCTGCAGAGTTTCATGACCGATCCCAGATATCTTTCGGGAAACATCATGGTAGCACGTATATAAGGTTCTTCCGATTTGGCTATAGTCATGGCGTCGGGGTAGAAAGAAGGGTTATCAATGTATGCGAGTTCCCCGCTGTTCAGTGTAAAACGGTACCTGACACTCGGAACGGACAAAATAATTGAGAGATCATATTCCCTTTCCAATCTTTCTTGTACGATGTCGAGATGTAAAAGACCAAGAAAACCGCAACGGAATCCCTGCCCCAGGGCTGCGGAAGAGTCTTTCTGATATGTGAAGGATGCATCGTTAAGTTCATATTTTTCCAGAGCAACGGTAAGTTCTTCATAATCATCTGAAGCAATCGGGTAGATTGATGCAAATACAACCGGTTTTGCCTCTTTGAAACCGGGTAATGGTTTAGAGCACGGTCTGTTGTCGAGTGTAATTGTATCACCGATATTTACATCGGAAACTGTCTTCACACCGGCAATGATGTAGCCGACTTCACCTGCGGAAAGCTTATCTTTTTTTTGACGTGAAATTAGAAAACTGCCCACTTCTTCAACTTTGTAGGTTGTTTCGTTATGCATGAAACGGATAACATCTCCGCTTTTTACGGTACCGTGAAATATACGGCAGTTGATTATTGTTCCGCGAAAAGGGTCGTACTTGGCATCAAAAATAAGAGAGGCCAGCGGCGCTTCTGTGTTCCCCCTGGGAGGGGGGATCTTCTGAACAATTGTTTCCAGGATCTCTTCTACGCCGGTTCCTAACTTGGCCGAGCAGGTGAGGCTGCTGTAAGGGTCCAATCCCAGTTCGGAGTCGATTTGCTCCATAACCGCTTCTATATCTGCAGAGGGAAGATCAATCTTATTGATAATGGGAATAATTTCCAGATCGTGTTCCATCGCCATGTACAGATTTGCCACCGTTTGCGCCTGTACCCCCTGCGCGGCGTCTATGAGGAGAAGGACCCCTTCACATGATGCTAGGGAGCGGGAAACTTCGTAGGAAAAATCGACATGACCGGGCGTGTCGATGAGATTGAGAAAATATACGTTACCATCTTTTGCTTTGTAGGGGAGGGTGATAGCCTGACTTTTTATGGTAATTCCCCGTTCACGCTCAATATCCATATCGTCCAGGATCTGGTTTTTAAAATTCCGTTCATCGATTACACCGGTGTACTGAATCATCCGATCGGCCAACGTGGATTTGCCGTGATCTATGTGGGCTATTATACTGAAATTGCGTATATATTTCATTACTTGAAAATATCACTGATAAAAAAGCCTTCCGGGACAGCAGGAAGGCTTTTAAGCATATTTTGGATGAATTTCCCTATCCTAATTTACTCAGGAGATCTTCAGATACTTCGTTGACGCCAGGCAATCCATCTACTTGAATTACCTTAACTCTTTCCTTGAAGTAATTTATACCTGCCGTAGTCCCTGTTTGTGTGTCATAGTAAATGTTGTGTCTCTTGTCAATGGCAGATTCATCCTGATCATCTGCTCTGGCGCTCAATTCTCCACCGCAGACCCTGCATACAAGTTTGCCGTTTTTTTCAGCCGGTTTGATTGCGTCAATATATATATTATTCGGATGGTTATTGTCATTTACGCACAGTCTTCTTCCCATTATCCGGTTCTTTGAAGTTTGTCTGTCAAGAACAATTTCGATTGCGTAATCTAACGTAATGTTTTCTTTCTGTAAAGCGTCGTGCAACGCTTCGGCCTGTACCAGATTTCTCGGGAAACCGTCTAAAAGCCAGCCGGTTTTGCAGTCATCTGCCTTCAATCTGTTCAGGATCATGGGGACGGTAATTTCATCGGGTACCAGTTCGCCTTTATCGATATAGCCCTTTGCCTTTTGCCCTAATTCAGTTCCTCCGGAGATGTTCTCTCTGAAAATCACGCCGGTTTCAATATGGGGTATCCCGAATTTCTTTTGAACAATCGCTCCCTGTGTTCCTTTTCCACTGCCGTTTGGTCCGAAAATCAAAATGTTCATGTTATTAAACTCCTTTCAAGAATGGCACCCTTATAGGAAATTATTGTATTTATAGCAAGGATTTATTTTCCCTCAGCGACGGCTTTTACTTTTGCCGCCAGATTTATAAGAAAAGATCTCTTATCCTGACGAACAGCCTGAGTATCCTCGTAATCTTCCTTGAAGATTGCTTTCACCGTATCTTTCTGGTTACCGTTGAACTGATCCAGAAAGACATCTATTTTTTTCTTGAACACTTTTGCACTTTCCAGTGATCTTTGAATGTGCCCCCTTGCATCTCCTCTGGTAAGGATGTGAGCATGAGGCAATAAGAGTATATTGATATCCAGTGCGACCAGTTTTTCAAGGGAATTCATATAATCGTTGTAGCTTGATGAGAATTCAGATTGGATGTCAAAATTGCTGTTATATACTCCTGTGGCCTCACCGGGAATCAGGGCTTTCAATTTTGGAATATAGTACGAGACGGAATCCCTTGTGTGACCGGGAGTCGAAATAACTTTAATCTTCCATTTGCCTCCGAGGTCGAATTCATCCCCATCATTAAGGGTAATATCAACTTCAATGGAGTCGAAAGAAATGTCCTCGTTAGCGATTTGTTCCTTGAATTTGTCTTCGTAGTCTCCGCTTAAACTCTGTATTAATTTTATCGCCTTTGGTTTCCTAAAGATGTCTGCAGCAAGGCCGCTGGCGGCGATCTTCACGCCTTTTATATTTCTTTTCAAAAATGGGATGGCTCCGCAATGATCGTAGTGGGAGTGGGTGAGGAAGATGTAACGGAGTCTGTCTACATTTCCAAGATATTCTTTTAAATCTTTAAGATATCGAGGTCCCGAAATAGTTAGTCCTGAATCAAAAAGAGCAGGAGGGTCGCTCATTATGAGAAATGCGGGAAAGGAGTAATGTCCTATTGAATAAAGGCCATTACAGATTTTGCCCGATTTTTCCAGTATCATAAATCAACCACGTTCAGTCTTTGTCTAATGAAGCAAAATCATCTCTTTTAGGATAAAATACGTCGACAATTTTACAGTCCGTGAGAGTTTTGCCCGAGTGCTTAATATTTGAAGGAATTACAACTGCCGAAGGAGATTCCAGCGTTTTTGTTTTTCCTTCCATTGTAAATTCTATGGTTCCTTCCATAACATTCAGTATCTGTTCATGAGGGTGGTTATGTTCAGGTAGAATAACGCCCGCCCTAAATGTCCAGAAAGACAAGGTCAAGTTATCCGAATGGACGAATTTGACTTCACCGCCTGGAATTAATTCCCTTGCTTTGATTTCATTTAATTTGAATACTTTCATACAATCTCATTTGTGATTGGTAATTTCTTTGAACATCGCTTTGACTTTTAAATGATAGAAGAGACAATGTCAAGCATCAAGCGACTTTTCGCAGGTAGAACTGTTGAAGTGAGTTTTGTCTGCCTGAACCTTGGGTGAAGAATGTTGGTTGCTTAAATACGTCGCATCAAACATTATTTCTTAACTGCTGGACAGTATTAACTGATAATGATAGCCTTAAAATATAGGTTGTTTAAGATCGGGGCATCCTTTTTCTAAGGGACTGGAAATAAATAAGTCATTGGAATTCGCGCTCTGATTTAGGTTAGGTTTGGTCGATCCGATTGAACAAAACCACAGAACTAGCGGAGCTAATTTGAGGATTTTGTGAATGAGGAGCGGCTAAAGATGGCCTGAAGCAGGGATGCGAAAACGATGAGTTATTAATTTTCAGTCCCTAAATGCATTAATCAACGGAATCATGAATTAATATTCACTATAAGGAAAGATGTAAAATGAAAGACGAAGAGAAAACGATAGAACAAATCATAGCTGAATTGGACGACATGGGAAAAAAAGCTGCCGGTAAGAAATCCGAAGAACAAAATGATGACTCTGAAAAAGATGTTACTTTTGCAGAGGGAGAATCTCAACAGCCTCATGAGGAGACGCGTGAAGTCAAAACAGGTGACGAATCAACAGGACACTCTGAGGAACAAGGTCTGGAAGAGGTAATCAGTGAGGAATCGTTTGATCAAATGTTTTCGGAAGAATCATCCGAAAAATCCCTATCCGAAGAACCGGGAGGAGAACCTCCTGATGAACCGCCTCCATCTCCTGAGAAAAGAGTATCAATGCGTATTTCGCGACTGACAGTATTCCTTGGCTTAGCCTTATTAGCCATTATCTTATCTGCTCTTTTCGTTTATCCAACAATGTACGAACATCGTTCAATGAAATACGGAGACAAAACGTACATTGTAAGAATAAACAGGATTACCCAGAGCGCACAATATTATGATGGGGGAGAATGGCGTAGTAAACCCTTAACGAGAATTTCGTCTTATAGAGGTTCTATTAAGGTTAATAAAGAAAATCTTCAAGTTACTTCCAAGGCGACTCAAGAAGCTTTTCCCAGGGCCTCTTCTCCGAAAGTTTCACCTGAACCCTCCGCAACTATTTTTCCTGAGACTGTTGTAAAAGCTCCCGCAAAGACTACGGTGGTTGCTCCGGCAAATGCCCCTGTGAAGATACCTCAAATTGCACCCCCGGTCACTCCTGAAGAGGCTCCTGTTCCAGGTGAAAGACCTCTCGCTAAGAGAGAACCGGGAAAAACTGCAAAGGTGACAGAAAAGACATCAACTGAACAAAAGTTAGTTTATCAAGATAAAAAGAGGACAAAAGTCAATAAAGAAGCTGATGTGATCACTCAGGAAAAGCCGTACACAATCCAGATTAGTTCTATGCGAAGTTTGATTTTAGCGGAGATGCTTTTGAAGGACCTGAAAAAGAAAGAGATAGATGCTTTCATGTACAAATTTGAAACTAGGAACCAGGGTGTCTGGCACGTGATATTTATCGGGCATTTTACTGATGGGGGAACGGCTACAACATATATGAAGGAAGAAAAAATAAATGATATTTATCCAAACAGTTTTGTTCGAAAAACGCCGCGTTATGCGTCTGATATAAGAAAAAAACAAAGCATGTGAACAGGTCGCTTCGCTCCTCAGAATGACAGTGCCACTCTGAATCTTTCGCTTACTGTCATTCTGAAGGATCGATAGCGATTGTGAGGCATCTCGCTCAGGGCGGGCTCTGTGAAGAGGACGAAAAGAAATGAACGCAAAGAAAGACCTGTAAGTTTCCAATATAGAAATAAGCAATTTTTCACAAGGTCAAAGGAATCAAGAGATTGCGCTGAGGCATATTAATATATGTCGTTCAAACAATCCCGCAGGTTGACCTGTCTGTGTGCGTCTGTCTGTGCCGGCAGCTGTCTGTGTGCGGGCACGCACAGGCAGGCGCAGAGATTCCGGAAAAGAGTTCTTCCTGGATGGAAACAAGTTGACAACTAACAGATGAACAAAGGGCCTCCGGTGGTGAAAACCTGCCGGGGGCCGTTTTTATGATACTCTTCAAGTTTATAGTATTTCATTGACATTTACTTTTCCTGTTGCCAGATCAAGCTCAAATGTTATAAGAACTTGCTTTTGTCATGATTCTTTTCTTTCCTTTTTTATTCCCCAAGATAATCTCAGGAAGGGATTATAACTGAATCAAATCTGCAACCGTGCAAAGCCTTTTGAATGTTACTGAGACATTCATAATAACGGAAAAATCAGCGCCGCACCATGTATTCATTATTGAACAGGCTGAAATTGCAAGATAATACTCAAGAAAGTGTGGTATAAAATAGTGAAAATTGATCTTATGATTTTTGATTTTGATGGCACTCTGATAGATTCGGGAAATGACCTTGCTACAGCAGTAAACCATACATTGAGAACTCTTGGAATTCCTGTTTTGGAAAAAGACAGAATTATAGAATTCGTAGGTGATGGAGTAAGAAAACTCATAGAAAGATCATTGGGTGATGCATTCCATGATAAATTCGATGAGGCATTGGATATTTTTATGTCTTATTATGATAAACACTTGCTTGATACAACAGGGCTTTATCCTGGTGTCTTGGAGACACTCGATTATTTTAGAATTAAGAAAAAGGTGATTGTTACGAACAAACTTTATGGTTTTACTTTAAAGATTGCAAAGGGATTGAAAATTGCACAGTGTTTTGATGACATCATTGGCGCGAACAGTAGTCTTTATAAAAAACCCGATCTCCGCGTAATACGTCCGTTGATGAAAAAGTATGATGTGGAGGATAAACATACTGTTGTTATAGGAGATGGAAATAATGATGTCCTCGTCGCAAAAAATACAGGTGTTTTGAGCTGTGCAATGCTTAATGGCTTAGGTAATAAAGATGAGCTTCTACAACTGAAACCCGATTATTTTTGTGAAAATATCAAGGAATTGAAAAACCTGTTTGAATAAGTTTATGGGTTTAGCTTTTTCCGCCAGATCTGCAATATCATCGGTTATGAAAACAGGATTCGTTACTATGTTACAAAAAGCGAAAAAGACTATTGAAAAATATAATATGCTTTCTTTTGGAGACAGAGTCGGAATAGGTGTTTCCGGCGGTCCTGATTCGGTAGCCCTTTTACATCTGATGGCTAGAGTTGCCAAAAATTACGGTCTTGCTCTGGTTATCATCCACTTGAATCACGGGTTAAGAGGAAAAGAATCAGATCGTGAGGAGGAGTTTGTTCAAGAGCTCGGTGAATCAATGAAAATTTCTGTTGAGTCAACGAAGGTCAATATCCCGTTAATAAAAGAAAAGGAGAAGGGATCTTTAGAAAATATCTGTCGAAAGGAAAGATACAAGTATTTTACTCAAGTAGCAAAAAACCTGCATATTGGTAAAATTGCCCTCGGGCATAATCTTAATGACCAGGCAGAGACGATTGTCATGAAATTCTTGCGGGGAAGTGGGTTGGAAGGATTAAAAGGGATACTGCCTGTCAGAGACGCAATTTACATAAGGCCCCTTATTGAGGTAACCAGAGATGAGATACTGCTTTTTCTGGAAAGTGAAGGGATAAAATATATTACAGACAGTTCCAACACGAATAATACATATTTGAGAAACAGGATCAGGAACATATTAATCCCGGAATTGAAAAATCGTTATAATCCACGATTCGTAGAAAGTATCAGTCATACTTCGAACATAATCAGGATGGAAAATGAATTTATCAAAAATTCTGTTGACCGGATTCTGTCCAAGTGGAATATCAATTTCAAAGAAAAGAAAGTGAACATGGAAATCCCAGAATTTAAGAAGTTACATCCGGCTTTGCAATCGCGAATTATAAAGACTCTTCTTGAAAATTGTTCTCCCGCGAAAACAGAGATCGGATTCAAGCACGTGGAATCTGTGATCGATTTAATAGAAGATGGACGACCGAACGGACTTCTGGATCTTCCATTTGGCGTCAAGGTAAGGCGGGAATATAGTAATCTGATAATTCTGGGGGGTAAAGAATCTGATGCGGAAACAGGTAAAAGCTTACAGACAACAGAGAAAAATAAAGGTATATATGGAGATGACAAATGGGAAGCGAATGATTATTATTATAATGTAGCGATCCCTGGTCGTGTTGATATCAAAGAAATTGGTATGAGTGTTGCGTTTGATATTATATATGATAAGGGCCGGTTGGATTTCAAATCAGACGATACAGTCTTTATGGATTATGAAACCGTTTCTTTCCCCCTTATTATAAGAAATATAAGGCCTGGAGACAGAATTCAACCCCTTGGAATAGAAGGGAGGAAAAAGGTAAGCTCCATTTTTATTGATGAAAAAATTCCCATGATAAAGAGGAAAAAGATCCCGCTTCTGGTTGATCAGAAATCGGTGTTGTGGATATCCGGGATAAAGTTAAGTAATAGAGTTAAAATTACCGATGCAACAGAGAAAATACTAAGAGCAGAAATTATTTGATAATATATATTGATTATTATAAAGGACGTTCAAATAAAAAAATTAAAAACGGCTATCCGGTTGTTTTTATAAGGAGTGAGTAAAGTGAATCAGGTTCATAAAAATATTGCCCTCTGGCTTGCAGTAACTTTAGTGATTATCCTTCTCTTTCACATGTTTAATCAGCAGCCCCAGGGAGGATATCAAGAGATTATCTTCAGCGATTTGATAGATTATGTCAACAAAGGCCAGGTTGATGAGGTTACAATACAGGGTGAACATGTTCAAGGCAGGCTGTTAGATGGAAGATCTTTTAAAACTTATATCCCAAAAGATTCCGGGCTTGTTTCTATATTGCGGGAAAAAGGTATAAGGGTTGCCGCAAAACCCACTGAAGGATCTACATGGTATATGACTATACTTATATCATGGTTGCCGATTCTTCTGCTTGTTGGCGTCTGGATTTTTTTCATGAGACAGATGCAGGCAGGTGGCGGCAAGGCCATGTCATTTGGAAAGAGCCGGGCCAAGTTGACGACCGAAAAATCGGGGAAGATAACTTTTGATGACGTGGCAGGTATAGATGAGGCGAAAGCGGAGCTTGAAGAAATCGTCGATTTTTTGAAAGAGCCTAAGAAGTTTACAAGATTAGGTGGGAGGATTCCTAAAGGTGTTCTTCTTGTTGGTCAACCGGGAACGGGTAAGACGCTTCTGGCAAGAGCAATTGCCGGTGAAGCAGATGTTCCCTTTTTAAGTATCAGTGGCTCAGATTTCGTTGAAATGTTCGTAGGGGTTGGCGCATCCCGTGTGAGAGACTTATTTAACCAGGGCAAAAAACATGCTCCATGTATTATATTCATTGACGAATTGGACGCTGTAGGAAGGCACAGAGGAGCCGGCCTGGGTGGTGGACATGACGAGAGAGAACAGACATTGAATCAGCTCCTTGTAGAAATGGATGGATTCGAATCCAATGAAGGAGTAATTCTCATGTCAGCGACGAATCGCCCCGATGTGCTTGATCCGGCCTTATTGAGACCCGGAAGATTTGACAGGCAGGTAGTGGTACCACTACCTGATATAAAAGGGAGAGAAAAGATCTTTCAGGTGCATATCAAAAAAGTACCTTTGGATGCTGATGTTGATCTGGCAATTCTTGCACGAGGGACCCCGGGCTTCTCTGGAGCAGATATAGAGAATCTGATTAATGAAGCGGCTCTTCGTGCTGCGGCGTCGGACAAAACGAATGTTTTTATGGAAGATTTTGAATATGCCAAAGATAAAGTATTGATGGGTACGGAAAGAAAAAGCATGGTTATCTCCGATGAGGAAAAAAGAAATACAGCCTATCATGAAGCAGGTCATGCCCTGGTTGCCAAGTTAATTCCAGGTTCTGATCCAATACACAAGGTTACCATTATTCCGAGAGGACGTGCTCTCGGTCTTACACAACAATTACCTGTGGATGAAAAACACACCTATCCAAGACAGTTCCTTCTAAATAATATTGCCATTCTTTTGGGTGGCAGAGTAGCGGAAGAATTAATTATGGAAGACTTTTCGACAGGAGCAGGTAATGATATCGAGCGTGCTACAGAGCTTGCGAGAAAGATGGTGTGCGAGTGGGGTATGAGTGATGAAATGGGACCTCTTGCATACGGTAAAAAAGATGAACAAGTCTTTCTGGGAAGGGAGTTTGCTACCCATAAGGATTATAGTGAAGAAACGGCGGAGAGAATTGACAGAGAAATATCAAGGATTGTAAGGAAAGGTCATGAAAAAACAAAGAAGCTTCTTTCTGATAATATAGATATCCTTCACAAACTTGCCCAGGAACTTCTGATAAAAGAAGTATTGAATGCAGATGAAGTTGACACGATTATGGGAAATGATAAAGATGAAGCAGCTGAAAGTACGAAATGAGATACCTATATATTACATCCACGTCTGAAGCATTGGAAACTTTAAAAAGGATTGATGTTGATCCATTCGGTATTGAGGCAATGGTTCCCAAAATGGAGAACATTAATATATTACTTGAGGGAATCGAGTGTAAAGTAGCGAATATTATGAAACAAGAGATGCTCTCTATTGGTGGTGATGTTGCCGTGGCGAGGGGATCTGTCGATTGCAGTATTGATAAGACGGACGCAGTGATTGTGGGTACCATCAAACATGTTAGTAAATTTGCCGATAAAGTTTCCGTTCAACAATTCGGGTTGAAAGAAATATCCGGAAACATCAAAAAGCTTCTTTCTAACATAGTGAAAGATGATTTTATTCTGCGAACACCGGAGAGGAAAATTGAACTGGGGAACAGAACAATGATAATGGGAATAATCAATAACACCCCTGATTCCTTTTCAGACGGAGGTATGTTCAATTGTGTCGAAGAAGCCGTTGAATATGGAGTAAGGCTGGAAGGTGAGGGGGCAGACTTTCTGGATGTGGGCGGCGAATCTTCAAGACCTGGTTCAGCCCCGGTATCTCCAGAAGAAGAGCGGGAAAGGGTGATACCTTTAGTAAAGGGATTAAAAAGACGGGTCAAAGTACCTGTTTCCATAGATACGACTAAGGCGGAAATTGCCCGTGCCGCCATTGATGAAGGAGCGGAAATAATCAATGATATAAGCGCTATGCGATTTGATGAGAAAATGCCGGAAGTCGCTGCCAGTTATCGAACACCTGTAATACTGATGCATATGAAGGGCATACCGAAGACTATGCAGAAGGGAGATATTTCCTACAGATCTTTGATGAATGAAACCATACGATTTTTCAGAGAGAGAATAGAAAAAGCGGAATTCGGAGGAATAGATATAGAAAATATTATAATCGATCCAGGGATAGGCTTTGGAAAAACAACGAAGGATAACTTAAAATTGCTGAAATATCTGAAAGAGTTTAAAACGCTTGGAAAGCCGATTCTTTTAGGTACCTCCCGTAAAAGATTTATCGGTGAAATCACAGGTGGAGATCTCCCGGATCGCATTGAAGGTACTGCAGCAACTGTAACAGCCGCAATTATGAATGGGGCTCACATTTTAAGAGTTCACGATGTAAAATTTATGAAAAAGGTATCCACTATGGCCGATGCAATTGTCAGGGGATAGTATGATTTACGCTGTAGGGATAGACATTGTTGAGGTAGAAAGAATTGACGAAATTCTTAAGAAATGGAAAGAAAAATTTATCAAAAGAGTATATTCTTCCGGCGAGATTACATATTGTGAAAACAAGGCTTATCCTTCCGTTCATTATTCTGCAAGGTTTGCAGCAAAAGAGGCACTCATAAAGTGCATTGGCCGCGGAATCTGGAGCGGCATTAAATTGAAAGATATAGAAGTTTTCAACGGAGAAGATGGGAAGCCGGAATTAAGGCTTCACAACAACATAAAGGATATGATTAACAATAGTGCTGCAACATATGCTCATTTAAGCATTTCACACACTGATAAATATGCCACAGCCATTGTTGTTCTTGAAAAGTTGTAGATTCGCTTTTGCGAGCTTAAAGCTGATGCATGATGGAAGAAAAAAATTCAACCCTGATCTTGGTATCTGAAAAACCAGGGGATACATTAAATATTGGAAAAATTATTGGGAGTAAACTTCAGAAAGGAAACGTTGTCGCACTTACAGGTGAGTTAGGTTCGGGTAAGACATGTATCACGCAGGGGATTGCCAGAGGTCTTGGGGTACCCGAAAATTATTTCATAACAAGTCCCACCTTTACCTTGATCAACGAATACCACGGGAGAGTCCCTTTGTACCACTTGGATGTTTATAGATTATCAGGCTCACGGGATTTGGACGATGTAGGTTATGAAGAGTATTTCTACGGTGATGGCGTTGTCGTTATCGAATGGGCTGAAAAAATTATGGATATACTCCCTGCTGAAAGTATGTTCATTTATTTACGATACCTGGATGATAACATCCGTGAGATAAAAATTATCGGAAAGGCGAACAATACATCGGAAATTTTTAAAGAGTTACGGAAGGGGGTATTCCGGTAAATGGCTTTAATAGTTCAAAAGTTTGGAGGCACTTCTGTTGCTGATATCGAAAAAATTCAGAACGTAGCCAAAAGGGTTATACAGGCCAAGGGAGAGGGGAATAGTATAGTAGTTGTTCTATCCGCTATGGCCGGTGAAACTGACAGGCTAATAGATTTAGCATACAGGGCTTCCGACAACCCGACCGAGAGAGAATACGATGTGCTTATCTCTACTGGTGAGCAGGTAACGGTCTCCCTTTTTGCAATGATTCTTAACAAAATGGGCCATAAGGCTAAATCCTTTTTGGGCCATCAGGTAAAGATATTAACCGATAAGTCTCACACGAAGGCAAGAATTCTCAACGTGGACACCGATAGAATTAATTATGAACTCGGAAGGGGTAGTATTGTTATAATGACAGGTTTTCAGGGCGTTAATCAGGAGGAGGATATTACCACACTGGGCAGGGGTGGATCGGATACGAGTGCAGTTGCGATTGCTGCCGCTCTCAATGCTGATGTTTGCGAAATATATACTGATGTCGACGGTGTTTATACTACAGATCCGAACATTTGTGAAAATGCGAGGAAGCTAAAGAAAGTAAGTTATGAGGAGATGCTGGAGTTCTCCAGTGCTGGAGCAAAGGTTCTTCAAAGCCGGTCAGTCGAATTAGCAAAAATATATGAGGTTCCTGTATATGTTAGATCGTCTTACAATAATGAAGAGGGAACCCTGGTAACCAAGGAGGATGAAGATATGGAAAAAGAAGTCGTTTCCGGCGTGACATATGATAAAGATCAGGCAAAGGTTACTATTGGTCAGGTACCGGATAAACCGGGGATTGCTTCTCGTTTATTCACACCGCTTTCAGACCGGAATATAGTTGTTGATATGATCATACAGAATGCAAGCATTGAAGGCAATACCGATTTAACCTTTACCGTTTCTAAAAAGGACATGAGCGAAGTTCAAGCTATTCTTGAAAAGGTCACCCGGGAACTAGGGGCCACTAGAATAGATTATGACGAAAATATTTCTAAGGTATCTATAGTCGGAGTAGGCATGAAGAGCCATGCCGGTGTTGCATCAAGGATGTTTACCGCCCTGGCAGGTGAAGGTATAAATATCCTTATGATCAGTACGTCTGAAATTAAAATATCTTGTGTAGTGGAAAGCAAATATACTGAACTTGCCGTTAGAGTTCTTCATGATGCCTTTGGCTTGGATTATAAAGACTGACAAAGAGAATTCTTATGAGCGGAAATCAGTTTAAGGGGGCTTTTATACTTCTTTTAATCGCTGCATTTCTGTACATTTCTCAACGTAGCTTCCATTACTGCCATACCGAAAACGCTTTCGCTCCTCATTCAAATGAAGCCTGTGGTTCTCTGGTCGTACAGTTGGAAGAAAATAAAAATAACAGTGGAATTTATTTTCTACCAGAGGATTCAAATGCTTACGATCTTTTTGTAATTGCAGGAGTTGAGGGCATAAAAAAGTTTGATGAAAAAGATCTTACAGTAAAACTACGAAACGGCAGCAAGATTATATTGAGTTCAGATAAGGGAAATCATCCTTACTTCGAGCTGGGACAAATTAAGGCAACAACAAGGTTTGTTCTTGAAATGCCAATAGAAGTCAATAGAGCAACCTCTAAAGATCTTGAACTTATCCCGGGAATAGGCAATAAAACGGCCGGGGCCATAATTGCGTACAGAGAAAAAATTGGCGGATTCAACACAATAAATGAAATAAGTAAGATTCTCGGGAGAAAAAGACTTATGAATGTTGCAAAATATCTCTGTATAGAAAAGCCACTTTCAATTAAATCTAAATCTCCTGCTAATAATATCTGCATTTCCAGTTCGTAAACAGAACCATGAGATATATAAAGTATTCTAATGTAATCCAGGGTTGTCTTTCTTCCTTTCACTCGAACCCTTGACTCCTTGAACCCTCTGAGATCACTCTGAGATCAATTGTAGATAATACACTTATTTTGCCTTAATTAACTTCAACTAATCGGGAGATGATCCAATGCAACTTGCTCTCCGCGTATGGAGACCACTTATGATATGATGAATCATGTTGTATTAATTTACCAGCATAGTTGGTTGTTACTTCACGATCATGTGATTTTTTCTTGGGTTTAGGAGAATAGAATCCGTTATTCTTTGCCCTTTTGATTCTTATCTGACGCCGGGTTAAATAATTCTTGTGTTTTTACTGTATGTATAATAGAAAATCTCATAGTGGATTAGTTATGAAAATAGGCGTAATTTCGGATACTCATCTCAAGAATTATGACAAAAGGCTTGAGAAGATTATTGAAAAATATTTTGCGGATGTCGATCTGATCTTCCATGCGGGAGATATTATTGATGTGCGTGTCCTTGATGTCTTCAGGGGAAAAGATGTTTATGCCGTCTGTGGTAATATGGATTTAAGTTCCGTAAGGACAGCATTTCCTGAAAAGCTGACCCTTGATGTTGAAGGACATAAAATAGGCCTTATCCATGGCTGGGGTACACCTTCCGGTATAGAAAGTAAAATCATAGGGGAATTTCAGGGCATAGATTGTCTCGTCTACGGTCATACGCACAAAGCTGTTAATAGAGAACAAGATGGCGTCCTGTTTTTTAATCCAGGTTCGCCGACGGATCGAATATTTGCGCGACGCAATACTTTAGGTATAATCGAGGTTGGTGAGACAATAACGGGGGAAATTATAGACATTGAGAATTAGAGGTAACCCATGGATCATATTATGTCTCACGGAAGAATGGAATATTTGAGATGCATCAAGCCGGAGGGATGTATTTTTTGTAAAGAATCAATAAGAGATGACAGCCTTGTGCTTTTTGAAGGGAACTACTGCTATATTATATTAAATAAATATCCTTATAATTCCGGGCATATATTAGTAGTTCCCTTCAGGCATATTTCTAAGTTGGAAGATATGTTTATGGAAGAAAAGTTAGAGATGATAGGGCTTATGGATACTTCTATAAGAATCCTGAAAGAAGTGATGAATCCGGAAGGTTTTAACATTGGAATGAATATTGGCAAAGCCGGGGGGGCAGGTGTGGAAAGTCATATACATTTGCATATTGTTCCGAGATGGCCGGGAGACACCAACTTTGCCACAGTTTTAGGGGAGACCAGGGTGATCCCGGAAAAGGTTGAAGAAACCAGGGACACTTTATTACCCTTTTTTCAAAAAAATAAGGAGGCATAGGATGAAGCTTTTCTACACAGTTGTTGGTATGTTAGTTGTATTGTTCATTATTACATTTTCGCTGACGAATACAACTCCTGTTCAGTTGGAATATTACAATATCATAAATTTTGAGGTCCCCAGTTATTTACTTATTTTTATATCATTTGGTGTAGGATTGATATTTGCGGGTTTTTTGGATATAGTGGAGCGATTAAGACTGGCAAGAAAAGTCTCCAAATTAAATAAAAGGATAAAAGTGTTAGAAAAAAATCACAAAGAGACAGAAGTGTTGCCTCCCGTGCAAGAGGGACCGTCAACAACATATACATAGAGTCTTTATCCTCAACAACTGCGTTTTTTGTGCCGATGTTGGTGTCAGGGGTCAGGGATCGGGGGCCAGGGATCTGCGGTGTTTTTACAACACGTCTCATCGTGCCAAAAGCCCAATGGGCGCCGTTGTCTTTTGCTGATCCCCGACACCTGATCCCTGATAACTTTTCGGCTTTGCCGCATATTGCCTATCTGAAATTATTCAACGGATATGGGACAAATAAAGTTTCTAACGGACAGAAATCTGGGGAAGCTGACAAAGTGGCTGCGCATGCTCGGTTACGATACTGTTTACTATACAGGAAATATTGATAGAAGTTTCTTGAGAGAAGGTGTGAAAGAGGGCAGGATTGCACTGACAAGAAGAAGAGATATGGCCCGGAGACATTTTTCTGGTCGCATGTTTATTGTTCATGCAGATAAGGTTCCAGACCAGTTAAGCGGGGTTATAGATGAGTTTTCCCTTGAGTTTGATACGAAAAGACTTTTTACCCTTTGTCTTACGTGTAATGAAAAATTAAAAGACATTCCTAAGGCAGATATTAAAAGCCGTGTGCCTCCATACGTATTTCAGACCCAAAACAATTTTCGAATATGTCCACAGTGCCAAAAAATATTCTGGCCGGGCACTCACAGAAATAACGCGTTGCTGTATCTTAAACAGCACAATCTGTTTCATCTCCCTTGATCTTTTCTATTGTATGTTTCAAGGCAGGCAGGATAGCAGATAAATTTTCTTTTGCCCCTCTCGGACTTCCGGGAAGATTAACGATCAACGATTGTTTTCTTATCCCAACGACAGCGCGTGATATCATGCCATAAGGGGTCTTTATTGAACTCTCCCGGCGCATGGTTTCTGCCATCCCGGGAATTTCTTTTTCTATTATCCCCAGTGTCACATCCGCTGTAACATCTCGCGGACCTACGCCGGTGCCACCCGTTGTGATAACCAGGTCAATCCTTTTCTCATCGATTAATTCTATTAGTTTGTGGGATATAATATCCGTTTCATCGGGAATAATTTCATATTCAATAACCACAGCGGGAATATCTTTTATAAGTCGCATTACTTCTTTTCCGCTGATATCCTCTCGTTCTCCGCGAGAGCCCTTATCGCTGACCGTTATAACTCCTGCTGTTATCAAAATTTAACTATTCCTCTTCCTTCTTCGATTTGGCAATGATTTTCTCTGCAATCTGAGCAGGTACTTCTTCATAATAGGAATGCTCAAACGTGAATGTGCCCCTGCCACTTGTCATGGATCTCAAATCCACTGCATACGTCAGTATCTCTGCCAGAGGAACCTGTCCGTTAATAAGCTGGTTGGATCCTTTGGTGTCCATTCCTAAGACCCTTCCCCGTCTGCCGTTCAAATCTCCAATGACATCGCCCATATATTCACCGGGGATTTCTATGCCTATATTAACAATTGGTTCCAGAAGTGTTGGCTGACACTGGAGGATTCCTTTTTTAAATCCCATTGATCCTGCGATTTTAAAGGCCATTTCTGACGAATCCACAGTATGGAAGGAACCATCATATAGAGAAACCTGAATATCTACGACCGGATAGCCGGCTACAACCCCTTCATCCATAGCTCCCACAATACCCTTTTCAACTGCAGGAATATACTGCTTAGGGATAGAACCACCCACGATCTTATCCACAAATTCGAAACCTTTCCCCCGGGGAAGTGGCTCGATTTCAAGCCACGTATCACCATACTGGCCTCTTCCCCCTGACTGTTTTTTATATTTTCCCTGGACCTGTGTTTTTCCCTTGATCGTTTCTCTATAGGGAATTTTAGGCTGACGCAGCTCAACTCCCACACCGAACTTCCGTTTCATCTTTTCAATCGTTACTTCTATGTGCACCTGTCCCATACCGGAAAGTATCATCTCTTTTGTCTGTTCCTCTCTGCGAATAGAAAGCGTTGGATCTTCTTCAATAAGCCTGTTGAGAGAAGTGATAATTTTTTCTTCATCACCTTTGGATTTTGCTTCTATCGCAAAAGACATGAGACTGGGGACAAGGGAAACTTCCTCGAATATAATTTTCGCTTTCTCACTGCATATTGTGTTGCCGGTAGTCGTTTCCTTTAATTTCGCTACGGCGGCTATATCACCAGGAATAAGTAATTCTACGGGTTTTTGATTTTTACCATCCAAATAGAAGATATTTCCAAATTTCTCACTGATTTTCATGGATGTATTGTAAAAACCAGAGTCCGAATCTGCTGTTCCTGAGAACACTCTGAATAGGGTGAGTTTCCCGGCGTAGGGATCAGCAATGGTTTTAAAAACCATTGCTGAAAACGGAGAAGTTGTCTCAGGGGTTCTTTCTTCAACTTCATCAGAATCAGGGTTCTTGCCTTTGACGGATCCCCTGTCCACAGGTGAGGGTAAATAACTGACAATCATATCCATGAGTGGAATGATACCTGTATTGTTATTAATGGCTGAACCGCACGTCAGGGGGATCAGTTCGCCCGAGATTACCCCTTTTCTTAATCCATTCTTCAACTCTTCAGTGCTCAGTTCACCTACTTCCAGGTATTTATCCATCAGCTCTTCATCACATTCGGCAATATCTTCAACAAGGGTTTCTCTATATTTTTCGACTTCACCTGACATGTCGGATGGAATGTCTTCTTTTTTGAATTTACCGCTTGGATCATCAAAGATGAGCGCCTTCATATTGATGAGATCGACCAGACCCTTAAATGACTCTTCCGATCCTATGGGCAGATAAGATACTGTAACCTTTCTACCGAGACGTTTCTTTATGTCAGCTAAGATTTTAAAAAAATCAGCACGTTCCCTGTCCATTTTATTTATATAGACTAATCTGGGAAGAGATAACTCATCAGAAAACTCCCATACCTTTTCTGTCTGAAATTCGACACCTCCTACAGCATCAATTACAACAACGGCGCCATCAGCAACACGAAGGCAATTTTTGGTGTCCATGAAAAAGTTTGCATCACCTGGCGTATCAAGAATATTGACTTTATACTTGTCCCAGTCGAAAAAGCTTGTTGCAGAGCTGATCGATATGTGTCTTTTCTGTTCTTCCGGTTCGAAATCCAGATTGGATGTTCCGTCGTCAACCCTTCCCAGTCTGTCTGATTTACTGCTGACAAAAAGGAATGACTCGCAAAGAGAGGTTTTACCGGTTCCTCCATGACCTATGACTGCAATATTTCTCAAAGAAGTAGATTCGTACTTTCCCATTTGAGCTCCTTTCATTAAGAACAAACGTAATTTCCAAAAACCTAAAAAACCTAGCTTATCCCGCCTTTTAAAGTCAAGACAAATTTCTCATTCCATGTATTTAATTGACCTAAAAAGCAAGATATGATATGTTATTTTTTGAAAAAATATGTTTATGTGGTGAGGAAAACTAAGATGTTTAAAGTTGGTGATCTGGCAGTATATCCGGCACAGGGTGTTGGAGTTATTGAGGCTATAGAAAATCAGGAGATTATGGGGTCTGAGCAAACGTTTTACGTTATGAAGATTTTAGATAGTAATATGAAAATCATGATTCCTCGAAATGGTGCAACATCCGTTGGTCTCAGGGTATTGATTACAAAAGATGAAATACCCAGAGTCTATGATATCCTGAAGGAGCGTGATGTTATAGTTGACAAACAAACCTGGAATAAAAGATACAAAGAATACTGGGAAAAAATTAAAACAGGATCAGCTTATGAAATAGCCAAAGTCTTGAGGGACCTTTTGAGATTAAAAGTTGACAAGGATCTATCGTTCGGAGAGAGAAAGATGATGGATACTGCAAAAAATCTATTAATAAAAGAAATATCAATAGCCAGCGAGTTAGAAGAAACAAGGATAGAAAGCGATTTTAATACCATATTTTCCGGATAAACAGATATTCGTAACTGTTCAGGTTCACGGTTGCTTTGGGGGGAGATTTGCTTTTTGTCAGTTGTATACTTTTCACGTCGAATGGGACGCTATTTGCCAGACCTCAATATCTCCCGTCAGGTGTTCATTGCTCCCTAACCGTGAACTGTGAATCTTGAACCTGACAACCTGAGTAGTTACTTATATTTTTAATCAGGGTTCTTTGAAAACCAACAAATTCTTAAGGAGGAAAAATGTTTCAAACACTAATGAAGCTTGTTCTTATTGCTGTATGTTCTGTTAGTGGTTATTTTATTGCGCAAAAATATAGTTTTCCGCTATCATTAATAGGTTTAATATCAGGATTATTAATAGCATTAATAGTAATTCAAATCGAACAGACAATAAGAAAACTGTCACTTAAAGTTATATTTGGTGGTGTTATCGGTACGGTTACCGGTCTTTTAATTGCCTTTCTCTTTGCTTATGGCCTTAAATTTATTCCAGCCATCGAGCAGCAGAAAACTGTACCATGGGAATTAGTATATGTTCTGCTTACTATAAGCCTTAGTTATCTGGGTCTCATTATCGGGTCCAAAAAAGGTGATGAATTTCAATTACCCGCTTTTTCTCAATCGAAAGGTCAGGCAAAGGAAAATGCAGATTATAAAATTCTTGATACGAGTGCTATCATAGATGGAAGGATAATGGATGTTTGCGATACCGGTTTTTTGGATGGAACCTTGATTGTTCCTCAATTTGTGCTGGGTGAATTGCAACTCATCGCGGATTCGTCTGATTCCATGAAACGTTCGCGGGGCAGAAGAGGTCTTGATATCCTTAGCAAAATGAAAAAAAGTGGTAGTGTAAGAATTGATATTGTTGATCAGGATTTTCCAAAACTTAAGGGTGTCGATGCCAAACTGGTTGCTTTGGCAAGCAAGAAAAAAGGCAGACTTATTACGAATGATTTCAATCTGAACAAGGTAGCTGAGGTGCAGGGAATAAAAGTTTTAAATGTAAACGAACTTGCAAATGCTTTAAAACCTGTGGTGTTGCCCGGTGAGGCTATGACAGTTAAGATTATTAAAGAAGGTAAGGAATCAGGGCAGGGTGTGGCATATCTTGATGATGGCACTATGGTTATTGTTGATCATGCGAATAAATTTGTAAGCCGGAACGTTGAGGTAATTGTAACAAGTGTACTTCAGACGACAGCTGGTAGAATGATTTTTTCAGATTTAAGAGAAGCCCTTAATAAACAGAACAACGCAAGTCAAATTTCATAGTTCAAGATGATAAGTTAAGGGCCGGACTATTTTAACAATCCATGCCCTTTGTATTAGAAATCAAATTTCCATCAATGTAAACTACTTTCCAAGTGTATCTGATTCTGTTGATTTAATAAGCAGAATCAGATCTCTCTGTGGAGTTACTGTGAAAGCTGTTGCAATTATCGTGGCTGGTGGTTTGGGCAGGAGGATGAAAAACGATGTGTCCAAGCAGTACATATTACTGGGAGACATGCCTGTATTATCCCATACATTAAGGATATTCGAGAAAGCATCGAATATAGGCCATATTGTTCTTGTTGTTCCGAAAGACGACATAGATTATGCAAGGACTTCAATCGTTGAAAAATACAGGATTTCTAAGGTCAGGCATATAGTTGCCGGTGGCAGGCAAAGGCAGGATTCAGTTAAAAATGGTCTTGCCGTTGTAAGTGATAAAGACGAAATAGTGCTTATTCATGACGGAGTACGTCCCTTTGTGTCGGAGGAACTTATAGATGTCTCTGTGCAAAAGGCATTTGGGGAAGATGCGGTGACGGTTGGTGTTCCTGTGAAGGATACGGTGAAATCCGTTGACGGGAATGGATTAATTACCAAAACCCTTAAGAGAAATACATTATGGCTTACCCAAACACCACAGGTCTTTAAGACAGCAATAATAAAAAAAGCGTATCAGAAAGCCTATGAAGATAATTTTTATGGAACCGATGATGCTTCACTGGTTGAACACATTAATGTCAGAGTGAAAATGATTGCCGGTTCTTATAATAACATCAAGATTACAACTCCCGAAGATCTTCAAATTGGCGAATTTCTATTGAAAACAAGAAAAGAATCACGTTCAGAGGTACAAATCGCCAACGCTTTCTAAATACTAGCATTTCTCTTCTCCCTTATGCCCTGGCGCTTTTTTTGCTGAAGAAAAAAGGAAAAAGTATGAGGATCGGTATAGGATATGACAGTCACAGGTTGGTTGAAGGAAGAAATCTTGTACTTGGGGGGGTGGAAATACCCCACGAAAAAGGACTTTTAGGGCATTCTGATGCGGATGTCCTTTTACATGCCATTTGTGATGCTATTCTCGGTGCTTTGGGTGAGGGTGACATAGGCAACCATTTTCCCGACACCGATCCTTTCTATAAAGACATATCAAGCCTTAATTTACTCCTTAATGTCAAAGCCTTGGCGTTCAAAAAGAGCTATAAAATAAACAACATAGACTCTACAGTCATTCTGGAAAGCCCCAGATTAAAAGGACACATATATAAAATGGTGCAAAATATTTCAAAGGTTTTAGAAATAGAACCAAACAGGGTAAACATTAAAGCAAAGACTAATGAAGGAATGGGTTTTGTTGGACAGGAAGAGGGAATTGCCGCTTTTGCCATAGTATCAATAACGAGAGAGGACGTGTAACACATGTCAAAAAAACCAAGGGTGAGATTTGCGCCTTCTCCCACGGGTGAACTCCATGTTGGGAATGCCCGGACGGCTCTTTTGAACTGGCTGTTTTCTCGACATTATGGAGGGGAATTTGTTCTCCGGATTGAAGATACTGACAGGGAAAGGACTTCAAAAAAGTTTGAAGAGGGAATTTTGAAAGAACTTCAGTGGCTTCATATTGATTGGGATGAAGGACCGGGAAAACCTGGTGCATACGGTCCGTATCATCAGTTCGAACGGCTTGATATCTACAAAGAATACCTGGATAAACTCATTAGCAAAGATAAAGTATATCCATGTTACTGCACTGAAGAAGAATTGGCAAAGGAAAGGGCAAAGCTTCTTTCAATGAAGCAGATGCCCCGATATATGGGGAAATGCAGAAATCTTACCGCACGCGAGAGAAAAGAACTTGAAAAAAAAGGAAGAAAGCC
>Ga0209121_10000500_pt1 | contig 41609 bp, 42 predicted proteins | sample Cruoilmetagenom3_FD_187292 | JGI IMG/M metagenome (GOLD analysis project Ga0209121, IMG submission 187292) | Oil polluted marine microbial communities from Coal Oil Point, Santa Barbara, California, USA - Sample 3 (SPAdes) (version 2) | ecosystem: Environmental > Aquatic > Marine > Oil seeps ... | reverse complement strand
TTTCCGGTTCATATCGAGAGCAATTTTTTCCATCTTCTCAATTTCTACCCCGGATATGTAGACGCCCCCAACCAAGGCACCTATGCTTGTGCCCGCAATTATATCGATGGGGATTTTTTCTTTTTCAAGAACTTTGAGTACTCCTAAGTGGGCTACGCCTTTAGCGCCACCGCTGCTTAGCGCAAGTCCCACTCTCGGTCGATTTTGTTTCACGATGTTGCTCTTTCATCTTTTTAAGAAGGTATCTTAATATTTATTTTAACACGTTATATGATGGCAGATGAATTATAATATTTTAATTGTAGGGCGATGTATAGATAAATTATAGTAGAAGACGGGAGACAACAAATTGCAAGATGACCACTACAGAATTTTGGAAGTTCATAGAGACGCGTCATTTGAGGTGATTGAGAAAGCGTACAAAGCGCTGTGTTTGAAGTATCATCCGGATAAACATCCAAAAGAGAAACAAAGATGGGCTCATGAGAAGATGCAAACCTTAAACGAAGCTTACCGGATTTTGTCGAACCAGGTGACCAGAGAGCATTATGATAAGCAAAGAAAGATGATAATGTGGAATGTTTTTTGGGAAGAGGGGCTCGTCGGCGTAGCAAAGGCTTTATTGGAGAGAGCTTAGCCAATTTGGATTATAATGAATTAAATCTTATAATATAAAAATAAAGCATAAACAGAGAATGGAAAGTGGGGATGATTGAAATGATGTCACAACTTCCAACGAATTTTGAAAAAGTTAAGAAAGAAGAGCTTAATAAAGAAATATTGAGAGCTGCAATGATTGCCGAACTTGATGCGGTAAGTTTTTATGAGCAAATGGCGGCCTTAACCGACAGCGAAAATATCAAGAAAATTCTTTTAGATGTTGCCAAAGAGGAAAAAACTCACGTTGGTGAATTTCAGTATCTTCTGTTGCAAGAAGATGCAGAGCAAGTTAAAGAGCTTGAAAGGGGTAAAAAAGAGGTTCTCGAAGAGCTTTCTTAAATAAGATTAGAAGAAAACCATTTTGTTGATGGTGAAAAGAGTGTTTTGGGAAGGAAATAAAAACAATGGGAAAATTAAGAGAGCCCATGAATGGATTAACACACCTAATAGGGGCGGCATTATCGATAGCTGCATTAATTTTACTGGTTTATTTTGCAGTAGCTAAGGGCACGGTTTGGCATGTGGTTTCATTTTCAATTTTTGGCGCAAGTTTAATTTTGCTATATACGGCAAGCACCTTGTATCATTGGCTCCCGCTTTCGGAACGTGGAACTAAAATTTTCAGGCGAATTGACCACATCATGATTTTTATTTTAATAGCGGGAACCTATACCCCCATTTGCTTGATTTCATTGCGTGGCGGTTGGGGATGGAGTATGTTTGGCGTTGTTTGGGGGGTTGCTATTACTGGAATTGTATTGAAATTGTTTTGGTTGCAGGCGCCTCGCTGGCTTTCAACTTTAATTTATCTTTTAATGGGCTGGCTTGTAGTAATTGCAATTTTACCCTTAATCCATTCTGTGCCAATAGGTGGAATTGGCTGGCTGGCAATTGGTGGAATTTTTTATAGTGTTGGCGCGCTTATTTATGGTTTAAAGCGACCAAACATCATTCCGGGCTGGTTTGGATTTCACGAGATATTTCACATCCTTACAATGGCCGGGAGTTTTAGTCATTTTTGGTTGATGTTTAGGTATGTTTTATAAATAGCAGTCAGAAGTCAACCGCTTCGCTAGTCAAAAGTCAAATGTAAGGGTAAAGAGAGAGAAAAGTCATTGCGAGCACCCCACCCCAGTCTAACTGGGGTGATTTAAGAAAGAAACAAGGTTTTGGTATGGAGAGTGGTGAGCTTGTTACTTAGGAGGAGCGTTAGCGACGTGGCAATCTCATAAACAGCACATGGCTTGTAGATTTTTTCCCTATACCCGTTACCCTATATCCTTTACCCTTGGAATATTCCCGCGAACGGTAAAATTGCCACAAGATTTTAATTATATGTTACTGACTATCTTCCACCACTTTGGAGAATAGTCTTGACTATCTTCTATTTTTGTGCATAATAGTCTGTATGTATCGCAAACAAATTAAATCCATTATTAAAGATCTAAACAAAAAAATTGTCTTCATAGTCGGGCCAAGACAGGTCGGAAAAACTTGGCTTGCTCTAGAGGTTGGAAAACGATTTGAAAATACAACCTATCTAAATTATGACAGCTTTGAGGATAGTCAAATCATAAAAGATGAATCCTGGCTTCAATCAACTGAATTGTTGATTCTTGATGAATTACATAAAATGCCAGGATGGAAAAGCTATCTTAAGGGAGTATTCGATACAAAATCTAAAAATCTTAAAATACTTGTTACCGGAAGCGCCAGGCTCGATACTTTTAGGCAAACCGGTGATTCTCTGGCTGGTAGATTTTTTATTCATCGATTGCTGCCCTTTTCCATTTCCGAGCTTCAAGAAGATCCAATAAGTAATGATATCGAACGGTTTATTCAAAAAGGAGGTTTCCCAGAGCCCTTTCTTTCAGAAGACGAAATTGACGTGAAGCGGTGGAGGAACCAGTATATAGATGGTCTTATTCGTACAGATGTACTTGATTTTGAGAGAATTCATGACCTCAGAACGATGCAGATGGTCTTTGAACTTCTTAGAAGGAGAGTGGGTTCACCTGTATCTTATGCGTCCATTGCACGGGATGTGAACTCTTCACCGACAACAATAAATAAATATGTTCAGATACTTGAAGCTCTATATATAATTTTTAAGGTTATTCCTTATTCGAAAAATATTGTTCGTTCCGTATTGAAAGAACCCAAAATATATTTTTTTGATAATGGTCTTGTTGTTGGAGATGATGGTGCAAAGTTTGAAAACTTTATAGCATTAAGCTTATTGAAACATGTTTTCGGTAAAGTTGATTATGAAGGAGAAAATTTTGAACTGAAATATCTTCGTACAAAAGATGGAAAAGAAGTAGATTTTTGCCTCACAAATAATGATCAAATTGTGGAAGTGATTGAGGCAAAAATCCGCTATTCAAACATATCTAAAAATCTAAATTATTTTTGTGAAAGGTATCATTTAAAGGGTGTTCAAATAGTAAAGGAATTAAAAAGAGAAAGAACAATTGGGGAAATTGATATTCGTAAATCCCATCCGTACTTAAAAGGATTATTTCTTTAAAGAATAAACAGGGAAATTTTTGAAGGAGAAATTTTATCTTGACCCGAAGTTTAATTGTATATTATAGAATTTAGTATATTAATCGTTAGGGATAAAATCGACTTATTCATTTACCGGGAAAGTAATAAATTAGAAGGAGGTAAGAGATGGGCGATATAAAAGGAACAAAAACAGAAAAGAATTTATTGGAGGCATTTGCAGGTGAGTCACAGGCAAGAAATAAATATACTTATTTTGCATCAGTTGCTAAAAAAGAAGGCCATGAGCAAATAGCTTCATTATTTCTTGAAACTGCGGGAAATGAAAAAGAACACGCAAAACTTCATTTTAAGGCATTGTCTGGTATAGGAAACACGATTGAGAATCTAAAAGTTGCTGCCAATGGTGAAAATTTTGAATGGACTGAGATGTATTCGCGAATGGCAAAAGAAGCTAAAGAGGAAGGATTTGAAGAAATCGCAGTAATGTTTGAGGGAATTGCTGAAATTGAAAAAGAACATGAAGCTTGTTACAGAAAATTGCTTAAGAACACAGAAGACGGAATGGTTTTTAAAAAAGATGGTAAGGTTCGTTGGAAATGCAGAAACTGTGGACATATTCACGAAGGAGTTGAGGCACCGGATATATGCCCGGTATGCTCTCATCCAAAAGCATATTTTGAGACAGCATGTAATAACTATTAGAAAAAACAATCCAATCATTTATTCAACTTGTTCGGAATACACATGGCTTTGATATCGTTTCGTCACGGCAAAACTTTGTGGCTTAGCTCAATCATTACTTCCAATAAAATAGAAATCTAAAATGTTAGATACTCCACTCCCTGTCTGCCAATGTCTGAAGGCGTAGCTAATGGCGACAAGTCGACTAATAACTCCTAACTCTCTAATTTTCTTGTATAATAATTTCACCAAGCGGATTGGGAGGTTGAAACCATAAACGATATTTCCAACATTGAAAAAAGGGCAAAAGAACTTAGAGATTTAATCAACTACCATAACTATCGCTATTATGTGCTGGATTCTCCCGAAATCTCCGATGCTGAATATGATGAACCTATGAGAGAGCTCATTGCCATTGAAGAAGCACATCCTGAGCTCATTACCCCCGATTCACCAACTCAAAGAGTCGGGGCTCCCCCGGCCGAAGGATTTTTACCTGTTCGGCATAGAACTAAAATGATGAGTCTCGGTGATGCATTTTCTTTTGATGAACTCTCGGCTTTTTTGGATAGAGTTGAAAGAGGTCTTCCTAATGAAAAAATAGATTATGTCTGCGAGCTCAAGATAGATGGTACGGCAACAGCTCTTACATATGAAAACGGATTGCTGGTCACCGGTGCCACTCGGGGCGATGGCAAAGTTGGCGAAGATATTACACTCAATATAAAAACTATTCGCTCAATCCCATTGAAACTTAGATTGGATAAGTCACCCGGTTTCTTAGAAGTTAGAGGCGAAGCCTATATTTCCAAAAAACAATTTGAGGAGATAAATAAGGAGCGTTCCAAAAGTGGTGAGACGCTTTTTGCGAATCCCAGAAATGCAGCAGCGGGGTCGTTAAGGCAGTTGGACCCCGGCATTACTGCACGGCGTGAGCTTGACTCAATTATTTATGGGCTTGGGTTCACAAGTGGGGAAGGTTTTAAAACTCATTGGGATGTTTTGCAGTTTTTAAAGAAAGCCGGTTTTAAAGTAAGCAAGTTTATCCGGCATGTTGAAACGAGAGATGAGATTTTTAATTTCTGTGAGAAGTGGCAAGAGGAAAGGGACTCTCTTCCTTATGAAATAGATGGAATAGTTGTAAAAGTTAATTCTTTGAGGCAGCAAGAAAGTCTTGGGGCAACCTCCAAAGCTCCTCGCTGGGCAATTGCTTATAAGTTTCCTCCTGAACAGAAAACCACAAAAGTTTTGGACATCGTGGTGAATGTTGGTCGAACCGGTGCGCTTACTCCCGTTGCGGTATTAGAGCCTGTTAAAGTTGCAGGTTCGACGGTAAGCAGAGCCACTCTTCACAATGAAGACGAGATGAAGAGGAAAGACATTCGCATTGGCGACTGGGTGGTGGTGCAAAAGGCGGGAGATGTTATCCCCGAAGTAGTAATTCCCATCTCTAGCAGGCGTACAGGTGAGGAGAAAATATATAAAATTCCGAATAGATGTCCCGTTTGTGGAGCTGAAGCCGTAAGGCCTCCCGGTGAGGCGGTAAAAAGATGCACAAATATCTCGTGCCCGGCCCAGAGATTTGAACATATTTTACACTGGGCAAGCCGAGGAGCTATGGACATAGATGGTCTGGGTCCGGCGGTTGTTGATGAACTTTTGAAGAATAAAGCGATAGAAGATATTGCAGATTTATATTTTCTTTCCAAGGAAGAATTGCTTAATAAAATAGGGCATTTTCAAGAAAAATCAGCTGAAAATCTCTACAATGCCATTAACAATTCCAAAAATAGGCCGTTTTCAAGAGTGTTATTTGGGTTAGGTATAAGACATGTCGGTTCCCATATATCGGATGTTCTTGCACAGCATTTTCCATCAATAGAGGAGTTAGAGAACACAAGTTTTGATGGTTTGACGGCCATAAATGAGATTGGCCCGGCGGTTACTGAAAGCGTAATAAAGTTTTTTGAGCAGGAAAGAAACTTAAAAGTTGTGGATAAGCTGAAGCGTGCCGGGATAAATTTGCGAGAAATGATTGAAACGGGTGCGCCAAAAAAACTTGGCGGATTGACTTTTGTGCTTACCGGCACACTTAGTCGATTTGCGCGCGAGGAGGCCGGTGAAAAGATAAAGGCTCTTGGTGGTCGTGTTTCATCCAGCGTTAGCAAAAAGACCGACTATGTTGTCGCTGGAGAAAATCCGGGAAGCAAGTTTGATAAGGCAAAGAGTTTGGGTGTAAAGATTATCGAGGAAGAGGAGTTTGTGAGGTTAATTGGAGGGTAAAAAAGTTTCCTGGGATGTTAGAGATATCGGCAAGGTTCTTATAGTTTTTGTGGCAGTATTGGCTCTTCAAATGTATCTGGGCTTATTTCGTCCTCCCACTGAATCACATCTAAATACGCCTTTTGGGCGAGTAGCTTTAATGACAGGAAGTTACTTGATTTTGGTTTTGCTGGTTTGGTTTTTTGGGATAAAAAAGCGTAACGGTTCTTTGAAGGATTTAGGTTTTAAGGCCTTTCGCTTTATGTCCGTTTTAGGAAAGGTTTTTATATGGCTTGTATTGGTTAAAATTTTAACGGCGATATATGCTGTGTTTACTTCAAGCGTTTTAAATTTTGAACCGCCTAAAATGGTTACGGGCATTCCTGATATTTTTGGGAAAGGGATATCCGGATTTTTACTGGCCATTTTCGTTAGTGTAGTTGTTGCACCGTTGGCGGAAGAAATTTTTTTTAGAGGGTTTATCTACACCGCCTTGCGTGATAAGATTGGGATTGCTTGGGCTGCTCTAATAAGCTCTTTTATTTTTGCGATTTTTCATGGGAGTTTATGGATGACGGTTCCAATTTTATTGTTGGGCATTGTACTTGTTTATCTTTACGAAAGAGAAAATTCAATTGGGCCGCCGATTATTTTTCATGCTTTGAACAATTTAGTTTCATTATTAATCATTTACTCTTTGGGGGTTTAAAGTTGGCTATTAGCAAGAAAGAAGTTGAGCATGTGGCGTTGCTTGCAAGACTTTCTTTATCTGAAGACGAAAAAGAAAAGTTTGCCAAGCAGTTGAGCCAAATATTAGAACACGCTGGGAAGATTGCAGAATTTGATACCAAAGATATTAAACCAACTTCTCATGTTTTGCCCATTAAAAATGTTTTTAGGAAAGATGAGGAAAAACCCTCTCTTTCAAAAGAAGATGTTTTATTAAATGCTCCTGCAAAAGAAGAAGGAATGTTTCGAATACCAAAGATTATTTAGTCGGGAGTCGGTAGTCGAGAGTTGGGAGTCAAAAAATCTCAGGAGTGGGTTTGAAAAATAAAAAAGCAAACTTTGATTTTGAGAAATTGGAAGTGTATCAACGGGCTGTTGATTTTGCAAATATTGTTTATGAGGTAACTAAGAATTTTCCTAAAAACGAGCAGTTTGGTATCGTAAGCCAATTAAGAAGAGCTTCATTGTCAATTTCTTTAAATATTGCAGAAGGAACGGGAAGATATAATAATCCTGAAAGAAGACAATTTTATAGGATGGCACGGGCATCTATTCATGAGTGCGTTCCTTTACTCGAACTTTCTTTTAGACAGGATTACATAGATTTAAAACAACATGAGAAATTAAAACAAGAGTGTGTTGAATTGTCGAAGATGGTAAGCGGGTTAATAAACTCATTACCGATTCCCGACTAAGAGACTACCGACTTATGGAGGATTATGTTACACAAACTAACTGCTCATGAATTACATAAAAAATTGATGAATAAAGAAGTTTCCGCCGTGGAACTTTGCAAAAATGTTTTTGAAAGAATTGGTGTGGTTGAGGAAAAGGTTAAAGCCTACTTAAGTTTAACGGAAGAGCCAGCGTTGTCGATGGCCAATGAGGTTGACGAAAAAATAAAAGCGGGCAATGACATATCTCATTTATCGGGAATCCCCACTGCAATCAAGGACAATATGTGTACAAAAGGCGTTAAAACTACTTGTGCTTCCAAAATTTTAGAAAATTTTATCCCCTCTTATTCTTCAACGGCAGTTAAAAGGCTTTTCAATGAAGATATTGTGATGCTCGGCAAAACCAATATGGATGAATTTGCGATGGGTTCTTCAACCGAGAACTCCGCTTTTTGGATTACGTCAAATCCTTGGAATTTAAAAACTGTTCCGGGTGGTTCCAGCGGTGGGTCGGCTGCAGCGGTTGCAGCAGATGAGGCGGTGTTTGCTTTGGGTTCTGATACCGGTGGCTCCATAAGACAGCCTGCCTCTCTCTGCGGGGTGGTAGGGATGAAGCCAACGTATGGCTTGGTACCCAGATACGGTCTCATTGCGTTTGCGTCTTCACTTGATCAAATTGGGCCGATAACCAAAGATGTCACCGACTGCGCTTTGATTTTAAACGCGATTTGCGGGAAAGATTTAATGGACTCCACTTCTTTGGACACGGAAATTCCTGATTACACAAGGGCTTTAACTGCCGACATAAAGGGTTTAAAGATAGGTGTTCCTAAAGAGTTTATGGGCGAGGGAATAGACGCAAAGGTTAAAAAGCTGGTGAATGATGCTTTAAAAATATTTGAGAAGATGGGGGCCGTGATTGAAGAGGTGTCTTTACCGCATGTGGATGCTGCCCTTTCTGCTTATTATTTAATTGCACCTGCTGAAGCAAGTTCCAATTTGGCTCGTTTTGATGGTGTTAGATATGGACATAGGACAAAGCAAAAAGTTGAAAATATGGTTGATATGTATTCTAAGACTCGTGCTGAGGGATTTGGGGATGAGGTAAAAAGAAGAATAATGCTTGGTACATACGCACTTTCGGCCGGATATTATGAGGCCTATTATAATCAGGCCCAAAAGGTTCGAACATTGATAGTTGATGATTTCAATAGAGTTTTTGAGAAATACGATGTTTTAGTTTCACCCACTTCGCCTACGGTTGCTTTTAAAGTTGGCGAAAAGTTTGAAAATCCGCTTAAAATGTATATGTCAGATATTTGTACCATTCCTGCAAACCTGGCTGGGATTCCGGGGATTTCGATTCCCTGCGGTTTGGCCGATGGCTTGCCCGTTGGTTTGCAGATAATGGGCAAAACTTTGGATGAGATGACGGTATTGCGAACTGCTTATGCTTTTGAGCAGGAGTTTGGGTTTAAAGAGAAACCAGCTCTCTAATAATGGGTAAGGTTAAATGAAAAATGGAGAATGAAAAAGTAAAAACCAGAATTTAAAATTAAAAAAGTTTTAAAGAATTTTTATAATGCTTGTATCTGGGAAATCTTTTCATTTTTCTATATAGTTCTACATTTTTATTTTTTAGTTTTTAATTAAAAAGTTTGACTACCGACTCCCAACTAAGAGACTATCGACTTGATGGAGACTTGACGGAGGCAAGATGGATTACGAAGTTGTAATAGGATTGGAAATACATGTTGAATTGAACACGGAAAGTAAAATGTTTTGTGGCTGTTCAGCCAGAGTTTTTGGTGAAGAGCCGAATACCTTTACCTGCCCTGTTTGCTTGGGATTCCCTGGCTCATTGCCTGTACCCAACGAAAAAGCTGTTGAGTATACCGCCAAAATTGGGCTTGCTTTAAATTGTAACGTTGCGGGATATACAAAGTTTGATCGCAAAAATTACTTCTACCCGGATATGCCCAAGGATTATCAAATTTCTCAGTATGATTTACCTATCTGTTACGGAGGCTATGTGAATGTGGAGATGGAAGGCCTCGCCCCGGAGGGCTCCGACCCGAGGGGTTATGTCAGAAGGGTGGGCATAACTAGAGTTCATCTTGAAGAAGATACCGGCAAACTTACACACATAGGCGAAAGTGGACGAATAGGAGGAGCCGACTACAGTCTGGTCGATTTTAATCGAGCCGGCGTTCCGCTCGTTGAGGTGGTTACCGAGCCTGATATCAGAACTCCGGACGAAGCAAAGGCTTTTGCTCAAAAACTTAAAAATATTATTGAGCATTTAGGGGTCTCCGATTGTGATATGGAGGAAGGCTCTCTTAGATGTGATGCAAATGTTTCTTTGCGCCCAAAAGGGGCTAAGGAACTTGGAACCAAGTCTGAAGTTAAGAACATGAATTCTTTTCGCGCCATTCAAAGAGCTCTTGCTTACGAGATTGAACGTCACGGAGAAGTTCTTGAAGGTGGTGAGAGAATAGTTCAAGAAACTCGTCACTGGGATGCCGCTAAAAACGTTACTATGTCTCTGAGGAGCAAAGAGGAAGCTCATGATTATCGCTATTTTCCGGAACCGGACTTAGTCCCCATGGAACTTTCAAAGGATTGGATTGCGGATTTGAGAAAGACGCTTCCCGAATTGCCCGATGCTAGAAAAAAGAGGTTTATGGAAATATATAAACTTTCTGCCTATGATGCCGAGCTCTTAACTTCCTCAAAAGCAATGGGGGATTATTTTGAGGAGTGTATAAAATCTTACAGCGATGCTAAAAAGATAAACAACTTGATGATGGGGGAGCTTTCGATGCACTTAAATGCAGCCAATCTTAAGATAGAAGAATCTGCTGTTACTCCCAAACATCTTGTGCAGTTATTAAAATTAATTGATGACGGACAAATTAGCGGCAAGATGGCTAAAGATGTTTTTAAAGAGATGTTTGAAACTGGCAAATTGCCGAAGATTATAGTTGAAGAAAAAGGTTTGGTTCAAATAAGCAATGAAGAAGAAATAGAAAAAATTGTTGATATGGTTTTGGAAGAGAATCAGAAAGCTGTTGAAGAATACAAGAGCGGAAAGGGCAGGGCTTTTGGTTTTTTGGTGGGACAAGTTATGAGACTTACCAAAGATAGTGCAAATCCCCGGTTAGTAAATAAAATATTGAGAAAAAAACTGCCCTAATTTTTCCAAATACTCATTCAATCTTGATTTGTTGGTCATAAGTATCTTGTGGTAAAATTTGTGCGGATTTTTTTTATTGGAGTATTTTAAATGGGCAAACATGTGAAGAAAAAAGGAAGCATAAATATATTAGAAAGCGGAATTATAGAGGAGAGGAGACGTCCCCGATATATTTTTCGCAAAATGTTGCTGGTACTTTTTATTATCATTTTAGCTAGCGCTGCTGCCAGCTATGGCTATGTAAAAAATTTGGAACGAAAAGTAAGCTTTGCCGGTGAAAACGATGGTTCAAAAAAAATCGAAGAAGCACTTTCCAAGCACAAAAATAAAGAGCCGATAAGCATTTTGATTTTAGGAAACGATACTCGGGGGGATGATAGGGGTAGGGCCGATACAATCATTGTAATGAGGTTTAATCCTGAAGCAAATAAGGTTGTTCTGGTTTCAATTCCCCGAGATTTTAGAGTTAAGATTCCCGGGTACTCATACAACAAGATAAACTCCGCTCACGCGATAGGTGGAGTAGAACTTATGATTTGCACCGTTAAAGATTTTACGGATATTGATATCAATCACTATGTTATGGTTGACTTTAAAGGGTTTAAGGAAATTGTTGACGCTTTGGGTGGTATAGATATTTATGTTGATAAAAGAATGAGAGATTCTTCTCTTGGGATATCTCTTAAGTCCGGCTACCAAAATCTCGATGGAGAAAATGCCCTTAAATATGTAAGATTTCGTCACGATGCTCAGGGTGATTTTGGAAGGATTGAAAGGCAGCAGAAATTTATAAGAGCCATTTTGGATGAATCGGTGAAGATAAGGTCAATTTTTAAAGTGCCTGAGCTTGTGAACATTGTTGTTGAAAATACCAGAACTGATATGACCATGAGCGAGATGGTTTCTTTGGGAAGAGAACTTAACGCTCTGGAAAAATCCGATTTTGACGGCGCTATGCTTCCGGGAACACCGGAGATGAGGGGCGGCGTGAGTTATGTTATCCCGGATGAAGAAGAAATGGAGAAGATCTTTTATCGAGTTAAAAATGGTTTAGCATTAGACGGCGAATTGCCCCCGGAATTCATTAGAAATAAGGACATTGTTTTGGAAGTTAGAAACGGTTGCGGAGCCTCTGGTGTAGCACATGAACTTGCAAATAAATTAAAGGAAAAGGATTTTCAGGTAAAAAATATCGGCAATGCCGATGGGTCTGATTACGATAAAACTCTCATAATATATAACTCTAATGCAAAGAATAAAGCGGACAAAGTTGGTATTTGCTTGCCGTTTGCCGATATAGAAGAGACGGACGGCAAATATGATTTTTCGTCTGATGTTTTTATAATTATTGGCAAGGACTATGTTAACGCCCAATAATTTTCCTCCAAGTTAACTATTTCCATTTTCCTTAAAAGGAATGGTCATATCGAAATTTTGTTTTCAAGTGTTTTTGTCAGTTTTGATATTTTTATCGCGGTAAAAATAGGCAAATTTCTTTTCGACTATGTTAAAATTATCAAAGACTAAATTTTGGAGGGGATATGAAGGCTGTAATTTTGGTTGGAGGTCAGGGAACTCGGTTGAGGCCTCTCACCTGCGCTACGCCAAAGCCAATGCTTCCTCTTGTAAATATTCCCTTTCTTGAGCACACATTCAAATTGCTTAAAAATTATGGGGTTGAAGATATCATATTAAGCGCGGGCTATTTGCCGGATGTATTTGAGAGTTATTTTGGTAACGGTGAAAGGCACGGTTTAAATATCGTTTATGTCAAAGAAGACAAACCCTTGGGTACAGCCGGCGCAATTAAGAATGTTGAAAGGTATCTTGACGATAGCTCCTTCGTTGTTTTTAACGGCGACATATTGACCGATTTGAATATTGAGCAACTTCTGGAGTATCACAAGTCAAAAAAAGCGTTGGCGACGTTGATGCTTACATCCGTGGAAGACCCCACTTCTTATGGTCTTGTTCCGATAGACGGGACAGGCAAGGTGACTTATTTCTTAGAAAAACCGAGTTGGGACGAGGTAACAACCGATCTTGTAAATGCCGGTATTTACATCTTGGAACCGGAGGTTTTAAATTTCATCCCAAAGGCGGAAAACTACTCTTTCGAAAGGGGGGTTTTCCCTGAGATGATTGAAAAAGGGGAGAGGGTATCCGGTTTTCCCTCCAATGCTTATTGGCTTGATATAGGGACACCCCAAAATTATCTCAAAGCTCACCATGATATTCTCGGAAGACGTATTAAATTTGATTTTAAAGGGATGCAGACAAAACTCGGAGTTTGGGTTGGCGATAATTGCAAAATTAGCTCGAAAGCCAACATCTTTGGCCCGGTTGTTATGGGCGAGAATTGTCAAGTCGAGCCCAACGCCACAATTTTTGGTTATACTACCATTGGAAATGATTGCATAATTGGTCCGGGTGTAACGATAAGCGGGTCGGTGCTTTTTAATGATTGTAAGATAAACAGGTCCTCGGTTATCAAGGACAGTATTTTGGACAAAGGGGTTGAACTTGGAGTCAAGGTTCACGTAGAGGAAACGGCAGTTTTGGGGGAGAAAATTAAAATCGGGAGCGAGAACTTGCTCAAGCGCGGTATTAAAATTTGGCCCAAGACAAAGATAGGGAAAAACATAATTAAATTTTAGGAGGAGCTTATGAAGGTTCTTATTACGGGCATAACGGGTTTTGTCGGAAGCCACCTTGCCGATTATTGTTTGTCCAAGGGGGCTGAGGTTTTTGGAATAAAAAGATGGAGAAGCCGAACGGAAAACATAGATCACATAATTGAAAAAATCCATCTCCTTGAAGGAGACATTCGTGACGCCACATCTACTTCGGAGGTTCTGGGAAAAGTAAGACCGGATTATATCTTTCATTTAGCAGCCCAGTCTTTTGTTCCTACTTCTTGGAAAGCTCCCGCAGAGACTCTAACCACCAACATTATTGGCGAACTAAATATTTTTGAGGCGATGAGAGAGCTTGGATTGAGTGCTCGCATTCAAATTGCCGGCTCTTCGGAAGAGTACGGAATGGTTTATGAAAATGAAGTTCCAATAACTGAAAATAACCCTTTGAGGCCTCTCAGCCCCTATGGGGTTAGTAAAGTTACGCAAGATTTGCTGGGCTACCAGTATAACCAAAGCTATGGGATGAACATAATTCGTACGCGTGCCTTTAATCACGAAGGACCGAAAAGAGGGGAAGTTTTTGTCTCTTCAAACTTTGCTAAACAAATTGTCGAGATTGAAAAGGGTTTAAAAAAACCTGTTTTAAAAGTGGGTAATCTTGAGGCAAAGAGGGATTTTACCGACGTTAGAGATGTAGTGCGTGCTTACTGGCTTGTGTTGGAAAAAGGAGAACCAGGTGAAGTGTACAATATTGCCTCAGGTAAAGCTATAAAGATTAAAGAATTGTTGGACATGTTGTTGAAGATGACCGATGTAAAAATTAAAGTCGAACAAGACCCGGCTCGCATGAGACCTTCGGATGTTCCCATTCTTTTAGGCGACTCTTCTAAGTTGCGAGAAAGAACCGGTTGGAAACCGGAGATTTCTTTCGAGAAAACCTTGAAGGATACGCTCGATTATTGGCGAGAGAGAGTATAGTGATTAAGTTTGGAACTGATGGATGGAGAGACATAATTGCCGATGGTTTTACTTTTGCAAACGTAAGGGATGTTGCTCAGGCAATATGCGATTATATTAAAAACCACAAGCGAGAAATTTCTTCTAATCGGCCTAAACTGATTGTGGGTTACGATACACGTTTTTTATCAAAAGAGTTTGCTTTGGAGTCGGCCTTGGTTGCGGCGGCAAACGATATCGAGGTTTATTTGACCGATGATTTTGCTCCCACCCCCGCCATTTCTTTTTCGGTGGTTGATATGAGAGCCGATGGAGCCATCATAATAACCGCCAGTCATAATCCACCGCAGTATAATGGGCTAAAAATTAAGGCTTCGTACGGTGGTTCCACAACTCCACAAATAATTGAAGAAATTGAAAAACAGTATTTTGTAAATCAAGAAATTGGGAAAAAACCTCTAATGGTTTCTCCTCTTACGGCTAAAGACACCGGTTTGCTTAAAATGTTTAACCCAAAAAAGAATTATATCGATCATTTACTAAGAATTGTTGATAACGATATTTTTAAAGGTTGTGATTTAAGAATTGGGGTTGATCCTCTTTACGGGGCGGGCCAAGGGTACTTAAAAGACGCCCTCTTACTTTTGGGGTGTGATGTAGACGAGATTCACGGTGAAATAAACCCTTTTTTCGGGGGAGTCAATCCCGAACCCGTAGATAAGAATTTAAAAGAACTTAAGAACTTAGTTGCTTCCAATAGATACAATGTTGGTTTAGCTTTGGACGGCGACGCTGATAGAATCGGCGCCATTGATTCCGAAGGGAATTTCGTTGACTCACATAGGATATTTGCCGTTTTACTAAAACATCTTGCCGCTGAACGAGGTTGGAAGGGAGAGGTTGTTAAGACGGTTTCCACAACTCAAATGATTAACATTCTTGCCGCAAAGTTTAATTTACCTCTTTTTGAAACTCCTGTGGGGTTTAAGTATATTTGTGAACGTATGCTAACAAAAGATGTTTTAATTGGCGGGGAAGAAAGCGGAGGCATTGGCATTAAAAATCATATTCCCGAGCGCGATGGGATACTGATGAGCATTATGCTGATTGAGACAATGGTTACAAACGGTAAGCCCCTAAAGCAACTTATAAAGGATTTAATGGATGAAATAGGGTATTTTTACTATGATAGATTAGATTTAAGCGTTGACGCAAAAGAAAAACCTAAAATTCTTAAAGCTTTGGATACATTTGAGCCGAAGATAATTTATGACACGAAAGTTAATAAAATAAGCAGAAAAGACGGCTACAAGTTTTGTCTTATGGATGGCAGTTGGCTTATGATTCGTCCCTCGGGTACCGAGGTGGTTATTCGGGTATACGCTGAAGCCTCAAGTCGCGAAAAGGTGAGCAATTTGCTAAATGAGGGACGAATGATTATTGAGAAGAATAGTTAGGGCACAGGGTGAAGAAAAATCAGCCTCCAGCCCCCAGTTGTTAGCCTCCAGGGAAAAAACTGGACGAGTGAAGAGAAAATGTAAGATAGTTGAAAGCATAGAGCACGGAGCATAGAGCAGAGAGAATGAGGAATATAGAGTATGGAGTATAGAAAAACCAACAAACCAACAAACTAATAACAAGCCAACTAACTAACAAGAGGAGGGATTAAATGATTGATATTGATGATATCGTGACGATGAAGGAAATAGACAAGGAAGATATGCTTGGATTTTTAGAACGTTTTCCCGAGCAATGCGAAGAGGCCATGACAATCGCAAAGAAGGTTAACTTAACAGCTTTTTCAAATAAACCGGCGTTAATTGTAATTTTAGGCATGGGTGGTTCCGGTATAAGCGGAGATATAACAAGAGTTCTTTTGGAAGATGAATTGAGCATTCCCATCTACGTGAACAAAGATTATAAGTTACCCAAATTTGCTGATAAAAATACCCTGTTTTTAGCCGTGAGCTATTCGGGCAATACAGAAGAGACCCTCTCCGGTTTTGACCAAGCGGTTTCCCTGGGGGCTACCGTGGTATCCATTACTTCGGGAGGAGGGCTTGCCAAAAGGGCAAAAGAGAAAAATCTGCCTCTTGTAATAATTCCTAAAGATATTCAACCGAGAGCCGCTCTCGGTTATCTTTTAATCCCAGTCCTTGTGGCTTTAGAGAAGTTTGGTCTAATCGAGGATAAGACCACTGAAATTGAGGAGACGATAGCTTCTTTAAAACAGGCAAGAGAAAATTTGTCACCGGGTAGTTCTTCGGATGAAAACCGCGCTAAACAACTTGCTGAAAGGTTAATCGGGAAGATACCCATAATTTACGGCTCCGGTGGGATTACGGGGATAGCAGCTTTGCGCTGGAAATGTCAATTTAATGAAAACGGCAAGGTGCCCGCTTTTTATAACGTTTTCCCCGAATTAAATCACAACGAAACGGTAGGATGGGAGCTTTTAGAAGATATTACAGAGAGGTTTTTTCTTATAATGCTTAGAGACGATCAAGACCATTCTCAAGTAAAGAAAAGGATTAATATAACCAACTCTTTAATTCAAGATCACTTTGATGGAGTGTTTGAAGTTAGAACAAAAGGAAAATCTATGCTGGAGAGGATTTTTTCGATAATTTACTTAGGGGATTTTACCAGTGTTTATCTTGCGGTTATTGAAGGTATAGATCCTTCCCCGGTTGAAAGAATAAGCGTGCTAAAGAAAAGGCTTGCGGAGGAGTAATTAAGAATATGGATCCAAGAGAACATATAAGGGAACAAATTAAGGAATCTGCGGATTTTATAAGGCGGAAAATCAAGGTTAAGCCGGAGATAGGAATAATTCTTGGCACAGGTCTTGGCGGCTTGGCGGAAGACGTTGCAGATAAAAAAATTATTTCATACGAGGATATTCCAAATTTCCCCGTTCCCTTGACTCCGGGTCACAATGGAAAACTTTTTGCGGGAAAACTGGAAGATAAAGAAGTCTTAATAATGCAGGGTAGGGTTCACTACTATGAGGGTTATACCATGCTTGGGATAACCATTCCCATCAGGGTTTTAAGCGAGTTGGGAATTAAAACTTTAATTATCACCAATTCTGCGGGCAGCCTTAATGAAAATTTGGTTATCGGAGATTTTATGGTAATTAAAGACCACATTAATTTATTTTTTGACAATCCGTTAATTGGCCAAAATGACGAGAAATTTGGTCCAAGATTTGTTAATATGGGCGGAGCGTACAATAAGAAACTTAGGAGTATCGCAAAAGAGGCTGGCAACGAAGAAGGGATAGATATTAAAGAAGGTATTTATGCCGGATTATCCGGACCTTGCTATGAGACTCCGGCTGAGGTGGCATTTCTTTCATTAATTGGGGCAGATGCGGTTGGAATGTCCACGGTTCCCGAAGTAATTGTCGCGGTGCATTCAGGGCTGAGAGTTTTAGGAATTTCGTGTATTACAAATTCAGTTAAGCGAGTAGAAAAACTTACTCACGACGAAGTTTTAATTGAAGCGAAAAAAGTTGAGACGCAATTTAGAATCTTAGTAAGAGATATTCTAAAAAAAATATAAACGAAAAGGGGAATTGAATGTGAAATGTGATATTAAAGATAAGAAACTTTCATCCGAAGGGAAACTCCGTATAGAATGGGCCAACAATCAAATGCCCGTTCTCGGGATGACGAAGGAACTTTTTGCTAAAGAGAAACCTCTCGATGGAGTCAAGATTTCCGCTTGCCTTCACGTTACCACCGAGACGGCTAATCTCATGAGAACATTAAAAGCAGGAGGAGCGGATGTTGTTTTGTGTGCTTCGAATCCATTGAGCACACAGGATGATGTGGCTGCTTCTTTGGTAGAAGATTACGGAGTACCCGTTTTTGCAATTAAAGGGGAAGATAACGAGACTTATTATCAGCACATAGATGTTGCTATAGATCATAATCCGGTGATAGTTGTTGATGACGGTGCCGATCTTATTTCTATACTTCATTCTAATAGGAAAGAAAAGGCAAAAGGTGTTATCGGGGGGATGGAGGAGACGACAACCGGCGTTATAAGATTGAGGAGTTTGTCCGAGAGAGGAATTTTAACATTTCCCATAGTCGCTGTTAACGATGCTAATACCAAACATCTTTTTGATAATCGTTATGGTACCGGGCAAAGTACAATAGATGGTATTTTAAGGGCAACCAATGTTTTGTTGGCGGGAAAGACGCTGGTTGTAGGCGGATATGGTTGGTGTGGTCGGGGGGTTGCAACTCGTGCCAAAGGGATGGGGGCGAATGTAGTAATCATCGAGGTTGACCCATTGAAGGCGTTAGAAGCGGTAATGGACGGGTTTAGAGTTATGCCCTCACTTGAGGCTGCAAAAGTTGGAGATATTTTTGTCACGGTAACCGGGGATATTCATGTCTTACGAAAAGAACATTTTGAAATAATGAAAGATGGGGCAATACTCGCTAATTCCGGTCATTTTAATGTGGAAATAGATATTCCCGAATTAGAGAAAATGTCAAAGAAAAAGAGGAAAATAAGGGAATTTGTTGAGGAATATACATTAACCGGCGGTAACCGAATTTATCTTCTTGCTGAGGGGCGTTTGGTTAATTTATCGGCGGCTGAAGGGCATCCTGCAAGCGTTATGGATATGAGTTTTGCAAACCAAGCATTTTCCGCCGAATTTATAAAAAGAAATTCAAGTATTTTAGAGAAAAAAGTTTACTCCGTTCCCAAAGAAATCGATGAGAGAATTGCAAAACTTAAGCTTGCTTCGATGGGAATCAAAATAGACACTCTTACAGAGGAACAAGAAAAGTATCTAAGTTCTTGGGAAATGGGAACGTAGCGACATAGCAACATAGAAACCAAGTAGCCACGTAGCCAAAAACTAAGGAACTAATATATGAATCTAATTGAAGCTGGTAAGCGTATATATGAAAAGGGTCTCGTTGTGGGGGCATCAGGCAATATTAGCTGCAAGCTGGATGAAGGCAGAATTTTAATTACGGCAGCCGGAACCTGTTTAGGGAATCTGATCGACGGGGACCTGGTCGTTGTTAACATAAAAGGTAAAGTTGTTAAAGGGCACAAAAATCCTTCAAGCGAAATGCGGATGCACTTAAAAATTTATAAGGCTTATCGAAATATAAAAGCGGTAGTTCATACTCATTCTCCTTACGCTTCTGCTTATGCTTACCTGGCTAAAGAATTAAAATCGGTTAATCCTGAAAGTGAGATGTTATTGGGTGAGGTTCCGGTTGCGTCTTATTTTCCCCACGGAACAATGAAACTTGCAGAAGCTGTTTGTGAAACCATCAAAGAGAGAAATGCTGTGTTGATGGAGAAGCACGGCATTGTTGCCATCGGAAAAAACATTGCTCAAGCGGAGGAATTGGCTGAGCTTGTTGAGGAAACTGCCAAGATAAATTATTTGGTGGAGATGCTCGCCGGGAAAAGCTGATAGCAGGTGGCAGGTGGCAGATGGCATGTAGAGTATAGAGTATGGTAAAACCAACAATCTGGCCAAAGCTCAGCTCTGGTATCAGGCAAACTACCGACTCCCGACTTATAGAGCAGAAAGAGAGATTAAATAGAGATTAGGTGGAAATTAAGCGGTAATTAAGTAGAAATTAAATGGAAATTAGGAAGAGGTTAAGTGGAGACCAAATGGAGTTTCAAATTAATTACAATTAGTTGCCATTAATCTCAATGAATCACCATAAATTACAATTGTATTACAGTAAATTTCTATCCGTCATTGCGAGCATCCCACCCCAGTCTAACTGGGGTGATTTAAGAAAGAAACAAGGTTTTGGTATGGAGAGTGGTGAGCTTGTTACTTAGGAGCGACCAAAGGGAGCGCGGCAATCTCATAAGTAGCTTGTAGCGCAGATGCCTGCTCTGTCAGCGGCGTGCACGGCGGTAGGCATGGTAATTTAAAAATTAAGAAAGTTTTTATCCAGAGAATAATCCTTTAGATTAAAAGTGTTTTAAGAATTTTATTTTTTAGAGTTTGGTTTTAAATTTTAAATTTTTCTATATAGTTTTTCATTTTTATTTTTTAGTTTTAAATTTGCGAAAGCTGTAGACTGGTGGCTGATTTGAAATGATAAAAACCATTGAATGGAAGAATGGCAAAGTTAAAATGATAAATCAATCAATACTTCCTCTCAAAGAGGAGTTTTTTGAATGTTCAGACCACGAGTGCGTAATTGATGCCATTAAGTCCATGAGAATTAGAGGAGCTCCGGCAATTGGTGTCGCGGCTGCCATGGGAATAACATTGGGAGCTAAAAATTCCTCGGCAAGTGATGTTGACGAACTGTTAAGAGAGATTGATGTAATCTGCGAGAAGATGAGGAATACCAGGCCCACGGCGGTAAATCTTTTTTGGGCAATCGAGAGGATGAGGAGCGTTGTTTCCTCGAGAAAATGGAAGGACGCAGAATCTCTTAAAAAAGCCTTAGAAAGTGAGTCTTTTCAAATAATTGAAGAAGATATAGCCTCAAGTAAAAGGATAGGAGCTCTTGGAGCTTCATTGATAAAAGACGGAGATAATATTTTAACGCATTGCAACGCAGGTTCGTTGGCGACCGTTCAATACGGAACCGCTCTTGCTCCAATTTACTATGCTTTTAATGAAGGCAAGAAAATTCATGTTTACGTTGATGAAACGAGGCCAAAATTTCAGGGCGCACGTTTGACTATTTGGGAGCTGAAAAAAGAAAAAATCCCCGCCACTTTAATAACTGATAGCATGGCCGGTTATTTTATGGGTAAGGGGAAAATAGATAAAGTTATTGTAGGTTCTGACAGAATTGCGGCAAACGGAGATGCTGCAAATAAGGTAGGCACTTACTCTTTAGCGGTTTTAGCCGGAGTTCATAAAATCCCATTTTACGTAGTGGCTCCAACCACCACCATTGATTTTAATATTTCGTCCGGCAAAGAGATACCGATTGAGGAAAGAGACGCGAGCGAAGTTACCCACTTTGGTGGGATTCAAGTAGCTCCGGACGGGATTTCGGTTGCTAATCCGGCCTTTGATGTGACACCCAACAGGTTGATAACTGCAATTGTTACCGAAAAAGATATATTGTATCCACCATTTGAAGAAAAAATAGCAGATTTGAATCCTCAAAGTTTTTAATTTTACTCTTTTACCCCCTTTCTGCTATAAAGATATAATCCATAAAAACGGAGGTTCAATCTTTGGAAACTGCTTCTTTATTCGGGTTTATTTTTTCAATAGTGATACTCATCGGTTTAGGGTATTTAAGCAGGGTTACAAAACTGCTCAGGCGCGAGGACTCTGCTATTTTAAATAATGTCATAATTTATTTAGCTCTTCCCGCGATGATTTTTTTAGCCATCCGCAATTCTCAGGTTTCGTTAGATTTTTTATCGATTCCCTTAATTGGGTGGGTTGTGATGTCGAGCTGTGCCGCTGTCGCTTTTTTGTTGAGTAGAATCTTCAATCTTAAAAGGTCGACCGTCGGGGCTTTTTTGCTTGCGGCGGCGATAGGCAATACGGGCTATCTTGGATATCCTCTTTCCCTTGGGTTCGGAGGCCAGCCGGCGCTAACCAAGGCAATATTTTATGATATTTTTGGCACCGTCATGTTTGCTTTTACGGTAGGACTTTATTTTGCTGAGGTTTATGGGGATAATGCTCAAAGAATAAATAAAATAAAAGAGATTGTCACTTTTCCTCCTTTAATTGCGCTTTTTTTAGGGTTTGCTTTTCGCGGTCTGACGTTCCCCCTTTTTCTTTTAAAAAGTCTGGAATATTTAAGTGCCGCGGCGGTGCCTTTAATCATGATTTCCATAGGCCTTTCGCTACGTTTTCAGAAGTTGGGAAAGTATAAAATGTTGCTTATTTTACTTTGCGGAATAAAGTTGATTTTTGCTCCAATGTTGGCCTATACAATTGGAAATACGGTTAATTTGGGCCATAGTTTTCTTAGCATCGTTGTTCTTGAAGCTTCTATGCCCACCGCCATGCTTTCTTTTATCATCGGGCTTAAGTACAAGCTGGACATCGATTTTTTGCCCGTTGCAGTGGTATTAGCAACCATTCTTAGCATGGTAACGGTCCCAATTTGGCAGTATTTAATCACCGTTATCTGATGGAGGTTGAAAGCAAGATATGCTGGAGGGATTTTTTAATTTATTTTATCCGAAGAGATGCAGGATTTGCGGTAATTTTTCCAAAAGTATTTTGTGTCTCAACTGCAAGGATTCTTTTTCAATCATTGAACCCCCAATTTGTAAAAGGTGTGGGAAACCATGCAATATTGAAGTAAATGTTTGCAGGGACTGCAGGAACAGATTTAAATTTTCAACTGCCCGCTCGCTTGGTTTTTATGAGGGGGCCCTAAAAAATGCGATTCATGAATTTAAATATAGAAACGGTAGGGGTTTGGCGAAAATATTTGCCGGTTTAATGGCCGGTATAATTGATGATTTTGAAGACGTGGATTTGATTACCTATGTTCCGCTTAGCCGGAAGAAACAGCTTAAGAGGGGATATAACCAAGCGCATCTTCTTGCAGGGGAGATTGCTAAAAAAACGGGATTAATTTGCGACTCAATTTTAATTCGTGTTAACGAGGAGATGGATCAAACCAAACTATCTCCTGAGCAAAGAAGACGGAATGTGAGAAGAGCTTTTATTTTTGATGAGAAAAAAAATATTTCAGGTAAGTCTTTGCTTTTGATAGATGATGTTTTTACCACGGGTTCAACGGTGGATGAATGCAGTAAGGTTTTGTACGCGAAGGGGGCAAAAAAAGTTTCAGTTTTGACAATTGCAAGAGTTTGTAATATTTAATAAAAAAAATTTAATATTTCTCTTAAGTTTAAATGAATCTGTTCCGATATTTTTAATTAGAGGGGCGACTTTAGCGGAAAGGCTTGAAAATTGTGAAACGTGAAATTCCTGCGAAGGTTGCTAAGGATGAAAAAAATAAAAGATTAAATGACCGGACGGTGGCCCGTTCTGATTTTAAGGACTCCAATAAGATTATTTATGTAAAGAAGTTAAAAGATCAGGTTGAACAGGATGTTTACGAAGTTTCCTCCCGAATGATAGCCGAAAAAATGTTATCCCTCGATATAGAGCTAAATCATTTTGTAAGATGGATTCATCGAACCCTTGTTTAAAGAGCCCTTGAAACAATATAATAAAGATGGGTTTTCATTTAGGTCTGTGGTTGCCCCTGTAGAATTTCTACGGGTTAGTCCAAGCCAGTCGCAGGCAAAAGGATCCACGTAAGCTCTGACTTGTCGGGGTGAGCATGGTGCGGCTTAGGGGTAAGCCCTGCCTTCATCCAACGTGATGGAGAGAAGAGTAATAGTGTTCGGATTAAACGAGTGCGGGGCTCTCAGCAGGCGAGTGTGGGGTCAAAGACCAGGTCAGCTAAATGAAAGCCCACTTCATTTTGCCAGCGTCATTGCGAGCATACCACCCCAGTCTAACTGGGGTGATTTAAGAAAGAAACAAGGTGTTTGGTATGGAGAGTGGTGAGCTTGTTGCTTAGGAGTGACCGAAGGAAGCACGGCAATCTCGTTTTTAATCATAATAGCTAACTTTCTTTTTGAGTTAATCCTATGTTAGTTTTCAGAAATTTCTTTTTTTGTGAGTTGTTTTTGGCTCTTGATTACGAATCTTGCTCTCCTTCATTTTCTTACTCGCCTAAGAAAACGAAGCAAAAGAAGGGCGGCCGATCATTTTTGAACGGCTCCAAAATGTACGGTTGTTCAGGCGCCTGCAGAACTCGCCAGGCTAAACTATATCCTTCCTTTTGGTTTTTCAAGCCAAAACTTCCAACTATGGTTGTAAGACGGATACAGTCCTGACTCAGACAGCTTCGGCTTTTTCCCTCACATCCTATTTCTCCACCTAAAAATGATATGGCGATTCAATTATGTTGGCATGTTTATGTGCTTATCTGCTATGGATGAGTTGCCTGTGACTAGCCTACAGTACTTATCCACAATATGTTGTGTATAAATCATTAATAAACACAATATATTGATTTTTCAAAAGTTCCAAGATATAATATTAGTCAAAATATATTCAAATGCAGAAGAGTATTTGATGTTATTTAATTCTCACGATTTGCAGGGAGGTTAATGTGAGCCAAGTCAGTTTGCCGCCAGGATGGGGAAAAGATCCAATGTCGGAGTTTATAGAAAATGCTCGCCAAAACACATTTGCAACTTTTGTGAATTCAAAGAGTGATTATAAACGCCTACTTGATATCGATGGGGCATACAGAGCTATTATTGATAATAAGGTATTTGGCAGCGATTGGTTTATGGGCGTATTCCTTTCTTGGGTGCGTGTCGACTCTCCTTAAGCGGTCAGGTTACGGAGGCACATATGGTTTTACGCGGATGTTTGGAAAAATCACTGTATGCCTTGTATCTCCATAAGAAGCCAGATTTACAAGAGACCTGGCTCAATAGGCACAAAAGCGAGGAATGTAAAAACCAAGTTCGCGGCGAATTTCAAATTAAAAAAATAAAGGAGTGCTTAAAATCTATTGATGAATCAGTTTATGACAGAGCGTGTTATCTATATGATTTTACCATTGATTATGGAGCGCATCCCAATGACAAAGCTCTTCTAACGAACTTGTCTATACAAGAAGATGAGAATACTAAAACGTTTGATCAGATTTTCTTAACTGGGGGTACGCTGCAGTTAGGTTTATGTCTTAAAACCACTGCTCAGATAGGAGTATGTAGCCTCGATATATTTGGGCTGGTTTTTCGAGAGGGATTTTGTAACTTTAAAATTCCAGCTAAATTAGCAAAAATTAAGAAAGGGCTATAATAAAGCTGGGTAGTGGGTCAATTTGAAAAAAAACAAAGACCAGTTTAATCTTATCCTTTGAACAACCTATTTTTATGCCTAAAAATAATATAGCAACTAGCGAATGATAGATGCCCGCCTCCCCGCCCGCCTATGCCTATGATGTCGTTAGGCATTGGCGGGCAGGTGGCGGGGCTTATGGTAATTTTGGGAAATTTTTGAAGGAGAAACTTGTCTTAACTCGAAATTTAATTATAGATTATGGAATGCTGTATATTAATAAGTTAGGTGTGCAAAAAAAATGAATGGACAAAGTCGAGACTCTTTTTTGATATGGTAGACAAGATAACAAAAGAGAAAAGAAGTTGGAATATGCAGCGGATCCGGTCAAAAGATACAAAGCCGGAATTAATTATACGTAGTGTATTGCATAGAATGGGCCTTAGGTTTAGACTTCACAAAAAGGAATTACCGGGAAAACCAGACATTGTTCTAAAAAAATTAAATACAGTAATTTTTGTTCATGGTTGTTTCTGGCATCGTCACGAAAATTGTATCGAAGCAAGTCGGCCAAAAACAAATTCTGAATTCTGGGAAAAGAAAATAGCAAAAAATATTGAGCGTGATAAAAAACATCAAAAAGCCTTAAGGGAATTGGGATGGAATGTCATTGTTGTTTGGGAATGTCAAATAAAGAAGGACTTTGAGTTAAACAGAGCACTTGTTGAAAAAAAGCTGGGGTTGTAAATATATGAAAAATACATCACTCTTTTCATTCTTTTCCGGTTCAGGATTTCTTGATTTAGGATTTGAAAATGCTGGCTACAATGTTGTTTTTGTTAATGAGTATTATAAGCCTTTTTTAAAGGCTTATCAGCATTCGAGAAAATTAATGAATATTGAAGAACCTGAATTTGGTTATTCTTATGAGAATATAACAGAATATATAAATGGTAAAATGGGTGAGTTCTTAAAAGAATCTGTTAATAAAAAGCAGAAAGAGGGCCTTGTAGGTTTTATTGGCGGTCCGCCTTGTCCAGACTTTTCTGTTGGTGGTAAAAATAGAGGCAGACATGGAGATAACGGTAAACTTTCAGGTACATATATTAATATTATTAATAACTGCAAACCGGATTTTTTCTTATTTGAAAATGTAAAAGGTTTATGGCGCACGAAAAAACATCGAGCTTTTTTTGAAGAATTAAAAAGGCAATTACAGGATAACGGTTATATAACTACGGAGTGCCTAGTTAATTCTATAGAGTACGGAGCACCTCAGGATAGAAACAGGATAATTCTTATTGGTTTTCAAGAGAAACTCTTAAAATCCTTAAATTTCGACGACTATTTTACATGTTCAATATCCAATGGTAGCTTTCCTTGGAAAAAGTTTACAAAGTATGAAAAGGAACAAGTGTTTTCCTTGGCTTGGCCAAAACAAAAAATATTTGAAGAAAATTCAGAAATAGTACCGCCAAAGGATGTTCCGATAGAGTTAACAGTACAACATTGGTTTCTGAAGAATGATGTTGAAAACCATGCAAATTCTCAACATTTTTTTCGTCCACGAAATGGTTTAGCTCGATTTAAAACTGTTAATGAAGGAGACGATTCAAAAAAATCTTTTAAAAGATTGCATCGTTGGCGTTATTCACCTACTGCTTGTTACGGTAACAATGAAGTGCATTTGCATCCATATAAAGCGAGACGGATTACTGTTTCGGAAGCGCTTTCAATACAAAGCCTACCGCTCAATTTTGTTTTTCCTGAAAATATGTCGTTGACAGATATGTTTAAAGCAATTGGAAATGGCGTTCCTTATTTAACAGCAAAAGGGTTAGCTAAAAGCATAGGGTCATTTTTGGAGAAAAAGAAATGAATGTTACTGCATCAGATTTGGCAAGCTGGATCAACCAATTGCCGAAGAATAGAGCGTATCATTATTTGAATCCAAGCAACAAAGGACAAATAGAAATTATTCGGGTCGATTTACCAGAAGGCCCAATAGTGATTAAACGATATTGTCCTTCAAAAGGTGGTTCATCCAGAACAGCTAAGGAAGAATCTATTTCATCACAATTATTATGGCGTGTCGCAAACGCTCTTCAAGAAAATGTCCCTATCAACATCGACAGGATTTTAGGAGCAAGTTACAATACACGTTCTGTTTTAGAAACACTATTGGCTCATACCCCTCAATTTTACATGTCTTATCCTGGGCGTATTGAGGTAATTCATTCATCATCAAAAATTAAAAGAGGTCATAAGCACCTACTTTGGCAACCGGGCAATTCTCACAAACTTGGTCAAGTTACTCAAATTGAAACGGAGCAAGTAATTGCTGAGATTCCAAGCCAGCAAGTTGTTTATGAGGCTTTAGTGGTCCCTAAAGCACAAACTTACAATGAAACTATGGATATCGAAATAAAAAGACGGCATGCCCAAATTCAGGTTGCGCTTGTATTGATAGGATTACAATTAGGATATAGAACATGGGTTGCGCAAAATGACAAGGCCATTGTTTACAATAATGTGAAATTGGGTGAAATGAATGGTGTAGTATCTTCTCTAAAATCTGAAAAGCTACTTTCAGCATATTCAGATGCTGTAAAAGCTGCTTTGCTGATAGATTGCATTTGGTTTAAAAATAGTAAGCTGATGCCAGCAGTTATGGAAATCGAACACACGACGGGCATAACGAGTGGTTTGTCTCGAATGAAGAATTTTCAAGATAGATTTCCTCCATTTCCAACACGATATGTAATAGTTGCACCAGATGAGGATAAATCAAAATTCATTCGAGAAGCCTCAAAACCTCAGTTTACTTCACTTTCGCCTTTATTCATGTCCTTTTCTACCGTAGAAGAATTATATGCGCTTTGTCAAAGAAGAAACATTAAAGGAGTTACAGAAGAGTTTTTAGATTGCTACATGGAGAAAGTGGTTTAAAAATGCACCCCTATTGTTTAAAGCAGTAAATTTTAAACGGGTATCTATTGTGGATAAAATGAGGTAATCAACTATTATGGAAAGTGCAGCATGGTTGCAAGCTATAGCGTCATTTTTTTTAGTAATAATAACTGCAGTTTATGTATGTCTGACTTATAAATTACTTCATGCTCCCTACAAAGCCTTTTTGAAACCTATCTCGGTCCGCATAAAACAAAATTTTGGGCCAACCATAAAAATTCGTAACTTAGGGCCAAACTTAGCTACAAACATAAGAGTAAAAATTGTAGTGCTTTCCGATTTTACTTTAGACCCCTTGGGTGGGGAGTCTCTACAAGGTTGGGCCGAGTACAAACTGGCTAAGACCCACGGCTTAACTGAAATTTCTCCTTACAAGGAAGACGAATACTCCTTTAAAGATATAGCAGCATTTGATAAGTACCCCCTTTTTATCCAATGGGAAACCATTATTGGCAAAACCCAACAGACAGCATGGAGAATTAATCTCGGCTCAGATAAAGAAGTGGTCCCAATCAATTTTTATGATCAAGTTAAGTTTAAAGTAAAATGGTTATATAGAAATAATGTTCCTAGCTATTATCAACGAATAAGAAAATGGTGGCGTTTTCGGAAGGCAAACCAAAACAAATAACAGGTTCCTAGTCACGGTTATTTTTTGTATCCCTTATTAAACAAAAGAAAATTTACTATATTTGAGGAAAAGGTTAACGTGAACAATGAGGCAGGAAGAAAAGCACAAGAGTAACAATAATTGCAAAATCTACGAGGGGGATTATCCTTTTTATACTCCCTTTTTAAGGACAATTCTTAATATCTTTGTCTTTTTAATCGGCTCATATATTATCTTTTCTGAATTTGGTTTGCTCGCTTACGCGGCTTATCTTGCTTACTGTCTAATAGCCTTCTTCTACTTGATGAGCAATCGTTGTGCTCGCTGCTACTATCACGGAAAACTATGCAGCACGGGCATCGGGAAAGTCGCCGGCATCTACAAAAAAGACACGGTTAATAAATTTGTCAAAGGACAGTGGCAAAACATCTTTCTTTTCTTGGTTCCGTTTATACCTTTTGTGACCCTTATCGTTTTAATTATTTTAAAATTTACCTGGCATCGGCTATTTTTACTCTTGCTCTTGTTTGGAGTTGTTTCCTTGACTCTTCTCGAACATCTCACGTTGGGGTGTACCCACTGTTACGAGGGGCATCATTGCATAACTCATTATGTGGTAAATCGAAAGGGTAAATGAATAATTATGGACACTATTTCTTAATTTGTGCTAACATATTTTATAAGGAAATTAAGGAGTTTTATAAGAAATTCAAGGAGGTATTGTGGTGAAAGGGAAAGTCAAATGGTTTAGCGCGGAAAAAGGTTATGGATTTATCGAGCAAGAAGATGGCGAAGATGTTTTTGTACATTTTTCTGCGATTCAAGGGGAAGGTTTTAAAACCCTTGAAGAAGGTCAAGCGGTTGAGTTTGAGGTAACGGAGGGCAAAAGAGGGCCGCAAGCAATAAATGTAACAAGAATTTAATTAATCAAGGAATCTAACCCGATATAAAAATTCATAAAAAACACATCGGATTTACGTAAATCTTAAAAATTTGTGAGGAGATGGTGGTTTGCAGTTTATTGTAAAAGGGCACAACATTGAAGTAACGGATGCTCTTCGCAAACATGCCGAAGAGAAGATAAGGAAACTTACGAGGCATTTTGATCAAATTATGGAGGGCGAAGTTGAATTTACCGTTCAGAAAAATCCAAGCATTCACGATAATCAAACGGTAGAAGTGACCCTTTTTACAAAGGGGCCGGTAATCAGGGCAACAGTTTCTTCAAAAGATATGTATGTGTCAATTGACCAGGTGGTCAACAAACTTGAGAGGCAAATTCAAAAATATAAAGGAAAGACATACAGAAGCAATTCAAAGCGTACTGTTTTAAATGATGTTTTAGAAGAGCAAGAAGAGACAAAAGAGAATGTTGAGGAATATGCAACACCGAGAATTGTTAAAACAAAACAGTTTCCGATAAAACCGATGTCTCCCGAAGAGGCGGTTATGCAGATGGATCTTATCGGTCACGATTTCTTTGTTTTTACAAATGCTGAAACCGAGGGAACAAGTGTTGTGTATCGGCGTAAAGATGGTAATTATGGGTTAATTGAATCATCTTTCAGCAAAGAGGAAGCTTTTTCTTAACAAGTTTTTGTTATAAAAAGGAAAATTTATGCCGATAAAGAATAAGTAAAGAATAGTATATTATGGGAGAATTGAAAATTTGGCTGGAATAGCATATACATTAGATGAAGTAGAAGAAACAATCTCTCAAATTAAGGAAGTTCAAGCGGCGAGAGTGGTTGCGGGCGATAACAATATTATAGAAGAAATTCACGTATTGGCATTGCCGGGGAAAGGGCCAAAACAACTGGTTCGCGACATCGAGTCAGCGGTAATGGCGAAATATGGTGTTCCCATAGACCACAAAAAAATAAGTATCGCTCAAGTAGAGGAAGAAAAGGCACCCAAGCAGCAAAAAGCGAGGCCAAAAATTCTCAACATAAACTCGGATGTTTCCGGGATTAAGGCCAAGGTTTCGGTGAAGCTTGCGTTAGATGGGCAGGAATGTGAAGGAATAGCGACCGGCCCGGCTTCTCAAACTGAGCGAAGGCGGTTGGTGGCACTCGCTTCTTTAAACGCAATTGAGAAGTTTATAGAAGGTTCCTATGCTTTTGCTCTTGAAGATGTTGATTTAGTTTCACTTGGACGAGAAAAAGTGGCGGTTAGCTGCATAAGCATAGTAAGTCCTTTGGGAGAGCAAATGTTTAGCGGTTCGGCGATTGCGAGACAGAGCGAAAACGACTCTGTGGTTCGGGCAACGCTGGATGCCATAAACAGGCGCTTTGGCTTTTTGATAACTTAATAAAATTAAAGGTTTATTTTAAATAGGCCGACATCATAAACATAAGTTAAATTATTTTTTTAATTGGTCTGGTGACCGAAGCGGAGAACATTTAAAAAACTTAATAATTCTTTCTATTATAGCGGAATGGGAAGACCTCGGCGAGTATCTTTGCTCGACAAAGATTCGAAAGGGGGCCTTCCTGAATGAAAGGCAGAATTTTTACTATTTTAATAGCACTTGCCACTTTAGTTTTAGCTGGCGGCGCAAGAGTACGAGTTTAGTTTTAATATGTTTTGATGTTGGCTTATTATTTTATTTAGAGGCCGTTGAATATGGAGACAACTCCAAAAAATTTTAAGATTTATTCAATAATGTTGTTTGTTTGGGCCGTGGCCCTGCTTTCATATCTGCTTTTAACAACATCAGGTTTATCCTGGAAGCACATTTTATTTTTTGGGGTTTTAGTTTGGCTCGCTGAATCTTTGGGGATTGACCTTCCCAAGGTTGGCGCGGTATCGGTTAGTTTTGCCATCTTGTTTGCGGTCATCCTTCTCTTCAACCCGGCAATGGCAGTTTTGGTTTCCCTTTTTACAGCCGTTGTTTGGCGGGATATTAAGCAAAGGACTTCAATCTACAGATGGATTGTCAATGGGAGCATAGCAGTGCTCGATGCGGGCATTGCAAGCTTGGTTTATTACTATTCCGGCGGATTTTCATTGCTTGCCCGAAATGGGCTTAGTTATTCTGATTTTCCCTCCGTTCTTATTCCGCTGGTTTTGTGTGCCGCGACGTATTTCTTAATCAATACAGCACTTGTTGCAATTGCCATTTCGTTTCTTGAAGATATCTCACCAGTAAATATTTGGTTTTTTGATATGAAATGGCTTATCCCAAATTACTTTGCTCTCGCTCCGTTGGGAGTCATTTTTGCCCAGGTTTATATAATAACGGGAATACCGGGTATCATCTTAATAGTTATGCCTCTCCTGGTCGCTCGCGAGGCTTTTAAAGTTTATATGAGGTTGAGGGGCGCTTATGCTGATACGGTAAAATCGCTTATAACCGCAATTGAGGCAAAGGATTCTTATACGAGGGGGCACTCGGAACGGGTGGCAAAATATTCGGAGATGATTGCCCGTCAATTAAAGCTTTCCGAGGGGAAAATTGAAATGTTTAAATACGCGGCCCTTCTTCATGATGTGGGCAAAATTGGGGTGGCAAAGAGAATCTTATGTAAGCCCTGTCAACTTTCTCAAGATGAATATAAAAAGGTTCAAGAACACCCTGATTTGGGAGCTTTTATATTGAAAGACGTGAGGTTTTTAAAAGAAGTTATGCCCGCGGTTCAGCATCATCATGAATACTTTAATGGCGCAGGCTATGGGGATGATGTGAATAATCTAAAAGGAAAATCCATACCGTTGGTTGCCAGGATTGTAACGGTGGCGGATGCCTTCGATGCCATGACTTCAGTGCGTCCGTATAGAGACGCAATGACGTCTCTTGACGCGGCAAAAGAACTGCGTGCCTGCATTGACGTTCAATTTGATCCCGATGTGGTTGACGCTTTAATCTCTGCGCTTGATATGGAAGAAAAATTAAAACCCGATTTTAAGGAAGAAGAGAATACATCATCGACGGAAGGACAGTTAACAATTGCCGAACACGAAAATTAAGTTAAAAATTACAATAGCCCAGACGATAATAGCGATGGCAGGACTCGCGGTTATTATTTATTATCTTAGAGGTTTGCCTTTTGAGGTGGAAGATTTTGTTACCATATTCTTTTTTTCAGTTTGTTTTTGTTTGGCCGAGTTTTTTGATATTTCTTTGCCTCAAGGGGGGACTCATTCAGTTAGTTCCGCAATTATAATTGCAGCCGTTCTGCTTTTTCCTCTCCCTGTTGTTGTTAGCATAGCAATGTTGGGAACTTTAACGGCAGCGCTCATAAGCAAAAAGGGTTTGGGGATTGTTCTGGCGTCTTCCGGAGAAAATATCATCTCGGCGACTCTTTCGGCACTTGTTTTTTATCTTCTGGGAGGTAAGGTTCATGACGTTTCTTTGTTTAAAGATATAATTCCTCTTTTTGGTTTGGCGGTAACTTTTTTAATTGCTGATATTTCGTTTGAGCAAGTATTTCTTTACTTAAAGAAACCGATGCCGTTTATTGGCGCTTCAATTGGTGTAATGCAATTATTGGGCCCTATGTACGTTGCTTTGGCTTCCACCGGCATTCTTATGGCTTTAATGTATGATAGCATGAAGATATGGAGCATAGTTCTATTCTTCCTGCCCCTTTTGGTTACTCGTCACTCGTTTAAACTTTTTTTAGATATAAGGGAAACCTATAACAATACAATGAAAGCTTTGGCAACAGCCATCGAGACTCAAAGTTCTAAAAGACCGGGTTATACTGAAAAAGTGGCTGATCTTTCTGTTGATGTAGCAAGATTAATGGGGATTCGTGGTAAAGACCTTGAAATTATCAACAACGCAGCTCTTCTTCATGACATCGGAAAGATTGGGGTTGACGAGGAGTCGTTGGACTCGCTTCTGGATACAGCGACGGGAGAAAACGAAGGCGAGGTGCTGCATGCCAGCATAGGCGGGGATATTCTTGAGCAAGTCGATTATCTAAAAGATTGTTCGGACATTGTAAGAAAGCACCATGTGTCTTATAAAAGCGAAGATAAGAGGTCAAGGGCTTCGGAGCTCATTCCTCTGGGAGCGCGCATCATAAATGTTGCAGATCATTATTATGAGCTAACTTATTTGCGAGAGCCCGAAGAGAGATTATCGTCTCGTGAGGCGGTAGCCAGAATTAAGTCGGAGCGGGGGTTGCTTTTTGATCCGAAAGTGGTTCGAGCTTTGATGAACGCGCTGCGTTTTCGCGGGTCTTTACTGATGATGATTAATAGTGGCGCCTGATTTAGTTAGGAATCCCGCCAGCAGTTTAGAGGAACTATCAGCCTTTGGTTGAAGGCGGGCAAGCGGGAGTAGGGTGTTAACTCAAATTAAGAATTAAAATATAAAAATGTAGAACTAGATAGAAAAATTTAAAACGAAAAGTCTTAAAACCATTCTTAATTTTAAAGTATCGTTTTTATTTTTTCACCCTCCATTTTTCATTTCTTCTATGTTCTCCGCTCTCTATTCATTTTGTCTTACTGGAGGCTGGTAGCTGACGACTGAATACTGAATGTTCTTTACCCTTTCCTCATTACCCCTTAAAATAAGTTTATGCTTTTAGAATCCTTGATTTTATCTATTTTTATCGGTTGGCTAAGGGGAGGAAGCTTGCGGAGACTTGCAAGTTTTGATTTAAAGTTCCCCTTATTATTCATAGTAGCCTTTGTTCTTCAGTTTTCTCTCTCTCAACTGGCTGCAACTTTTAATTTTAGCAAGGATTTTGCTTTTTACATCTTAATTCTCACCTATGTTTTGCTCTTAATCGGTGTTTTGCTAAACGGGAAAAACAGATATGTTTTGGTTATGGGATTGGGCATTTTTTTGAATTTTTTGGTCATAGTTTTAAATGGCGGAATGCCTGTATCTTTGAAAGCAATTGAAAGATTTGGTTCACCTGAAGTGGCATTAAGAATAGAGCAGTTATCTGATTTTATCCACGTTCCAATGGGCGGAGAAACGGTTATTGGTTTTTTGGCCGACGTTATACCCGCACCCGCGTTATTTCCTTTCGGGATGAGTCTTGTCAGCATCGGCGATATCTTACTTTCTTTGGGAGTTTTTTTATTTGTCCAGAAACAGATGGTTTATGTGGGGAAAAGAAGATTAAAGAAGAAGAGAGTTAAATAGATGTGGGCTAAGAGCATTGATTAATGGTTTCCATCTCTTGTCGCCTTGGATTTTTTCGATTAGAATAAAGCTTTTAAAAGCGTAAAATTTAATTAAGTAAATTTTGATTGGGGGAAAGAGTGTGAAGGATGTTGATTTTTTGAACAAGCAGATAAAAATAGATGATACGACACTTCGCGATGGCGAACAGACTGCCGGCGTTGTTTTTTCAAATCACGAGAAAATTAGAATTGCCCGGCTTTTGGATGAAGTTGGTGTTGACCAAATAGAGGTCGGTGTTCCCGCAATGGGTGGGGATGAGAAGGCAGCCATCAAAAAGATAGCTAATCTGGGCTTAAAAGCGAGTATTCTTGCATGGAACAGGACGGTTATCGAGGATATTAAACATTCGCTTGATTGTGGTGTTCAGGCGGTGGCGCTTTCCATCTCTGCTTCTGATATCCATATGGAGTATAAGCTTTGTAAAGATAGAAATTGGGTTCTTGAAAGTGTTAAAAAGTCTGTTGATTTTGCAAAAAGCAATGGCCTTTATGTCTCAGTTAATGCTGAGGATGCTTCCCGTGCGAACTTTGATTTTTTGGTTGAGTTTGCGAAAGCGGCCAAAGAAAATGGGGCCGACAGATTGAGATATTGTGATACCTTGGGGGTTATGGAGCCATTTGGGATTTATGATGTCATAAAGAATTTAAAAGAAGCGGTGGATATCGAAATTGAAATGCACACTCACAACGATTTCGGTATGGCAACCGCGAATGCGTTAGCTGGAATTAGGGCTGGAGCTAACTGGATAAACACGACCATAAACGGGCTTGGTGAGCGGGCCGGAAATGCTGCTCTTGAGGAAGTTATAATGGCTTTAAAATGTATTTGCGGGGTTGATTTAGATTTCAAAACCAAGAGGTTCAGAGAGATTTCCGAATATGTGGCCAGAGCTTCGGCGAGGACCATCCCTATTTGGAAGTCTGTGGTGGGAACCAACATGTTTGCTCACGAATCAGGAATTCATGCTGATGGAGTTCTCAAAAATCCAAAGACCTATGAAGCGTTTGCTCCTGAGGAGGTTGGGCTTCATCGACAAATAGTCATTGGCAAGCATTCCGGTTCTCACGCAATAGTTTCAAAATTTTATGAGTATGGCATAGAACTTGATAAAGAAGAAGCTAAGGATATATTAGCTAAGATAAGAAAAGCAGCGGTTGAGTTAAAGAGAGCACTTTTTGACAAAGAATTGGTATATATTTACAAAGATTACAAGAAGGGGAAAAAGAAGTAAATGGGCAAAACTCTTGCCGAGAAGATACTTGGAGAAAGAAACAGAAAAGATGTATGTGCGGGCGATATAATAATTTCTGATATCGATGTGGCAATGGTCCAAGACGGGACAGGGCCTTTAGCCGTCCAGCAGTTACAGAAGATGAATATGGAAAAAGCGGCAAATCCGGAAAAGACCGTTTTATTTATAGATCACGCTGCGCCCAGTCCCCGCAAAGAACTTTCCAACGCGCATAAAATACTTCGCGATTTTGCGAAAAAGACGGGTGCAAAACTCTCTGAAGTTGGCGACGGTGTTTGTCATCAAATTTTAGTTGAATCTTACGTAAACCCGGGTGATGTGGTTATCGGCGCGGATTCTCATACGTGTACATCGGGAGCCCTCGGAGCTTTTGCCACGGGTATGGGTTCAACCGATGTTGCAATTGGGATTGCTTCAGGCAGGACATGGTTTCGTGTTCCTGAAACTTTTAAAATTATTGTAAACGGCGAGTTTTCAAAGGGTGTTTACGCTAAAGATTTGATTTTACATATAATTGGTCTAATCGGTGCTGATGGCGCGACTTACAAAGCTCTTGAGTTTGCCGGAGACACCATAAAAAATATGAGTATGGCTGATAGATTTATCCTCTCCAATATGGCTGTTGAAGCTGGTGCGAAAGTTGGGTTAATTGAGTCGGATGAAGTTACAAAGGCCTATCTTGAGAGCCGCGGTCGGGGCGATAAATTTAAAAAAATTAAGGCTGACGATGATGCTGTTTACGAGAGAATAATTGAGATAGATGTGTCAAAACTTGAACCGACCATATCTTTTCCGCACACCGTTGATAATACAAGAACCGTTTCTGAAGTCGGTGAGGTTAAAGTCGATCAGGTTTTCATCGGAACCTGTACGAATGGTCGCATCGAAGATTTGCGGATTGCCGCCCAAATTTTAAAAGGCAAAAAACGTTATCCTGATGCCCGGCTTTTGGTGTGCCCCGCTTCTCGTGAAATTTATTTAAAAGCGATGAAAGAAGGGTTGCTCAAGGTGTTTGTTGAAGCAGGAGCCGCGATTATGAATCCCGGTTGTGGCGCTTGTGTTGGTGTTCACCACGGAATACTGGGCGATGGCGAAGTTTGTTTAGCTACACAGAACAGGAACTTTAAGGGCAGAATGGGTAATACGGAAGGTTTTATTTATCTCTCTTCTCCTGCTACCGCAGCAGCATCTGCAATTGAAGGTAAGATTGTTGACCCGAGGAAATATGTTTAGCAATAAAAAGGGTAAAGGTAAGGTTAATGAAAAATGGAGAATGAAGAAATAAAAACGATAATTAAGAATTAAAAAAGTTTCTGAAATCACTTTAGGATTTTATCTTTTATTATTTGGTTTTCAATTTAAATTTTTCTATATAGTTTTACATTTTCATTTTTTAGTTTTTAATTCGAATTTAATACCGGCTAATGGAGGTTTTATGATTCTTAAAGGAAAATCTCATAAATTTGGTGATGATATAAGCACGGATTTAATCGCACCCGGTAGGTTGTTTCATTTGAGAACCAATCTACCGGAACTTGCGAAACATGTTTTGGAAGACGCCGATCCGGAATTTGCGAAGAGGGTAAAACCGGGTGATTTTGTTGTGGCAGGGAAGAATTTTGGACTTGGTTCTTCTCGCGAGCATGCTCCGGCCATTATAAAGTTGGCGGGGGTGGGGGCGGTTCTTGCTCAGTCCTTTGCGAGGATTTTTTATCGAAACGCCATAAATGTAGGGCTGCCTGTATTGGTTTGCGATACGACTAAAATTGATGATGGCGATGAGCTTGAGATTGATGTAGAAGGGGGTAAGATTAAAAATCTTACCAAAAACTTGGTCATTGAAACACCGCCGTTACCTAAAGCAATGTTAAATATTTTAGAAGATGGCGGTTTGGTTGGGCATTTTAAGAAACACGGAGATTTTAAGCTGGGTTAATTTGTTAGTCGGGAGTTAGGGGTTATTAGTTAGGAGTGTGAGTGGGAAATAAAAGCATAGATTTTGATTTTGAGAAGTTGGAGGTATATCAACGAGCTCTTGATTTTACCGATGCTGTTTATGAGTTAACCAAGAGTTTTCCAAAAACTGAACAATTTGGCATTATAAGCCAACTAAGAAGAGCTTCCTTATCAATTTCTTTAAATATTGCAGAAGGGTCTGGAAGATATAATCCAGCCGAGAAAAAACAATTTTACAGAATTGCAAGATCGTCAACCTATGAATGCATACCTTTGCTTGAATTATCTTTAAGGCAAAGCTATATAAATTTGAAACAATATGAAAAATTTAAGCAGGAGTGTATTGAGTTAGCAAAAATGACCAGTGGTTTAATTAATTCCCTGCCGACTCCTAACTCCTAACTAATGACGGAGGAATTTAATGCACAAAATAACACTTATTCCCGGAGACGGAATCGGTCCTGAAATATCCGAGGCGATGCGTCGGGTGGTTGAGTCTACCGGCGTTGAGATTGAATGGGAGAAGGTAGAAGCTGGTGCTGATGTTATGGATAAATATGGCACTCCTCTTCCCGAGTATGTTTTAAAATCTGTTAGAAGAAATAAGGTTGCTATAAAGGGTCCGGTTACAACTCCGGTGGGTAAGGGTTTTCGCAGCGTAAACGTTGCTCTTCGAAAGGAACTTGATCTGTATGTTTGTTTAAGACCTGTTTTTTCTCTTGAGGGGGTAAAGACGCGTTTTGAAAATATTGATTTGGTGATTGTTCGAGAGAATACCGAGGATTTGTATGCGGGCATCGAACGGATGATAGATAAAGATACTGCAGAAAGTATAAAGTTAATTACTCGTGGGGCCTCAGAGCGAATTGCAAAGTTTGCCTTCAATTATGCTGTAAAAGAGAAAAGAAAGAAGGTTACTGCTGTTCATAAAGCCAATATCATGAAGTTTAGTGATGGTTTATTTTTAGAAACCGCTAAGAAAATAGCCGAAAATTATCCTCAAATTCAATTTGAAGACAGAATAGTTGACAATATGTGCATGCAATTAGTACAAAAACCAGAGCTTTATGATATTTTGCTCTGTCCTAACCTTTATGGAGACATTCTTTCTGATTTATGTGCCGGTCTTGCGGGAGGGTTGGGCATAGCTCCCGGTGCAAATATCGGGGATGAATGTGCGGTATTTGAGCCCGTTCATGGAAGCGCTCCCAAATATGCCGGGCAAAACAAGGTAAATCCCACCGCAATAATCCTTTCAAGCGTTCTCATGTTAAAACATATTGGTGAAAAAGAAGCCGCGGGTAAAGTTTTTAATGCCACAGCCGCGGTTATCAAAGAGAAAAAGAATGTTACTTACGATCTGGGCGGAACCGCCGGCACATCCGAAATGGCCGACGCAATAATTAAGAAGATTGCGGGTTAGAAGTAGGGATTTTTATAGAGTTAGTGGCTTCTTTAAAATAGCCGCTCATTTGAGCGGCTATTTTTGCTTTATTTTAATTTTCTCTCAGACTTTTTTATTAACAGGTATTTCCCTTCACACCATTTTCTTTTTATAGTAAAATTAATTTTTATCAATTAAGCTGCAAAGAATTTAAGGAGGAAGCTAAATGAGAAGCGATATGGCCAAAAAGGGTTTAGCCAAGGCTCCGCATAGATCTCTTTTAAAAGCAGATGGTCTTACTGATGAGGAAATAAACCGTCCGTTGATTGCCATCGTCAATTCGTATAATGAGATAGTTCCCGGTCATATCAATTTGGATAAAATTGCTGAAGCGGTTAAGGCCGGTGTTCGTATGGCGGGAGGTACTCCTATCGAATTTTCGGTGATAGGTATCTGTGATGGAATAGCCATGAACCATACGGGGATGAAATACTCCCTTCCCAGCAGGGAAATAATTGCGGATTCGATAGAGTTAATGGTTCAGGCCCACGCATTTGATGCAATGGTTATGATTCCCAACTGCGACAAGATTGTTCCCGGGATGCTCATGGCGGCTGCGAGAGTTAACATTCCCACCGTTGTTGTAAGTGGTGGTCCGATGCTTGCGGGGAGATATAAAGGTAAAGACATAGATCTTATCTCCGTTTTTGAAGATGTTGGTGCTTTCAAGTCGGGGAAGATTAATGAGAAGGAGCTGGCTGAAATTGAAGAACACGCCTGTCCCGGTTGCGGTTCTTGCTCCGGAATGTTTACGGCAAATTCTATGAACTGTTTGACTGAGGTAATTGGTATGGGGCTTCCGGGTAACGGGACGATTCCTGCCGTTTACGCGGAAAGAATAAGATTGGCCAAGAAGACCGGTATGGCCGTTATGTCGCTTCTTGAAAAAAATATAAAACCGAGAGATATTATGACATCTGAGGCATTTAAGAATGCATTAACCGTTGACATGGCCCTTGGGTGCTCCACAAATACGGTTCTTCATCTGCCTGCCATTGCCAGAGAGGCGGAGGTTGATATAAACCTCGAAATGGTTAACGAGATAAGTGCAAAGACACCAAATTTGTGCAAAATAAGCCCGGCGGGACCACATCATATGCAAGATTTGTATGAAGCGGGTGGAGTTTATGCTGTCATGTTAGAGCTTAAAAAGAAAGATTTATTGAATCTTGAGCTTATGACGGTGACAGGTAAAATGGTTGGTGAGAACATTGCAAAAGTATCTAATCTTAATACTGAGATAATCAGGCCGATTGATAATCCATATTCGAAAACGGGAGGTCTTGCCGTTCTCTGGGGTAATCTCGCTCCGGAGGGTGCCGTAGTTAAACAGTCCGCTGTGGTTCCCGAGATGTTGGAACATGAAGGACCAGCTCGGGTTTTTGATTCCGAAGAATTGGCGGTAGAGGCAATTTTAGATGAAAAAATAAAAGAGGGAGATGTAATTGTCATCCGCTATGAGGGGCCAAAAGGTGGTCCAGGCATGAGGGAAATGCTTACACCCACTTCGGCTATATCGGGTATGGGCCTAGACAGTAAAGTTGCTTTGATAACCGATGGAAGATTTTCGGGTGGTAGCCGAGGGGCTGCCATTGGCCATGTGTCTCCTGAAGCTCAAGAGGGTGGCATTATCGCCTTGGTTAAAGAAGGAGATCTGATAAAGATTGATATTCCCAAAAGGAAGATTCGTCTTGAGGTGGATGCGGGGGAACTTGATCGGCGAATGAAGGGTTGGTCGCCTCAGCCGCCTAAGATAACTAAAGGGTACTTGGCTCAATATGCTAAGCTTGTTTCTTCAGCTAATAAAGGAGCAGTTATTGAAAGAAACTAATAGTTTCTTAGTCCCGCCAGTAGTCCAGAGGACTATCAGCCTCTGGCTGAAGGCGGGCGGGCAAGCGGGAGTGGGTAGTTAGGAGTTTAATGTTTTTAGCGTGTTGAATCTTTTACTACGGACTACCAACTAATATCACTAAAAGTTCCGCGGACGTAAGTCCGAGGGTGTATCGGGCTCCTAAGTCTTCTTATTGGGATATAATAAAGAACTATGGAGAACAGAAGACAAGCCCACTGTGTTTATAGGTGTCAGTATCATATT
>Ga0209121_10000498_pt1 | contig 41648 bp, 58 predicted proteins | sample Cruoilmetagenom3_FD_187292 | JGI IMG/M metagenome (GOLD analysis project Ga0209121, IMG submission 187292) | Oil polluted marine microbial communities from Coal Oil Point, Santa Barbara, California, USA - Sample 3 (SPAdes) (version 2) | ecosystem: Environmental > Aquatic > Marine > Oil seeps ... | reverse complement strand
TCGGCGAAAGCCATGAACTCAGTGGTGCATACCGGGGTGAAATCTGCCGGGTGGGAAAATAGAATAAGCCAGCTCCCTTTAAAATCCTCCAGCTTAAGCACTCCGTGAGTAGTTACTGCTTCAAAAGCTGGCGCTGGCTCACCCAGTCGGGGCAGGGTAATTACTTGTTCTCTTACTTCTTCCATGTTATACCTCCTCTGTTCGAATTTATCCTATTACGGACTTAATTGTCAAGTCTACATATCATTAACCCTCCTTTCTTTATATTTTGATGAATTGCTGCTATGTACAATTTAGTCCCGTCAAATTTTTACGCAGTTTTCCCACAAACCATGTATGTTGCAATAAGAAAGAGCGCAGAAGGCTTTGAATTGCTCTACCGGCACCTGAAACCTCACATTGGGATTGGTATAGGAAGGCGCAAAGGCAGAACGACCGAGATTTATTACCTGTCCGTCTTTCTTTACCCCATAAAGCTCTACCCAGGCAATGTGATGTTCTACAGTATTGGGGTGGGGCACCTCTTTTCCAACTACTACATGGATAATATCCACACCTGCCTCACCTCTTCCCTTGCCAACCTCGATTATTGGAACGTGTTTCTCCCTCCCCTCAGCTTCCTTGCTTTTTACAATGTCTCCAAACTTCATTTTTTACCTCCCTTACTTTTCTCGGGCAAAGCGTTGCTAAACCAAGTTATTGCTTTTATGCTTTTCTGCAATCATATCGGCCAGATTATCTAGAGCCTTGAAATCCGCTTCTTTGGGGTATCCCTTGCTGATTACAGGGTCTAATATCTCCGCTTTTAGGTTAGGAATCATTCCTCGAAGTTGCTCCACCGCCTTGCCGCCCCAGCCATACGAGCCGATAATCGAGACAAACTGGAGTTTGGGCCTTAAGGCGTTGGCTAGCAGTGTGGCATAAGCGACGTTAGGGTGAGGACCAACCAAAACGGTAGGCGTGCCGATAACCATAGTAGCTGCATCAACCAATGCCATCGCCAGTTTTCCTATATCGGCTGCGACCAAATTGAATTGCTTAACCGCAACGTCTTTATCAACTAAAGCCCCAACGAGATATTCCACCATCTTCTGGGTGCTGCCATGCATAGAAATGTAAGGCAAGACCACCATATTTCTGGGCGGGTCGGAAGCCCAGCTATGGTACGCTTCCAAGATGAACAAGGGCTTGTCATACAGGGGGCCGTGGCTGGGGGCAACGATGTCAATCCGGTACTGCTTGATTTTCTCCAGGTGTTTCTGGATGCTGGTGCGAAAGGGCATCATAATTTCAGCATAGTATCTTTTAGCCGCCTCATAGACTTGCCCTTCATCGGTCACATATAAATCTGTGGTGGCCAGATGGGAGCCGAAAAGATCGCAGGGAAAGAGCACCTTATCCTCACGAAGATATGTGAGCATGGTCTCAGGCCAGTGCACCCAGGGAGCGTGGATGAATTCCAGGGTTTTATCCCCCAGGGATAAACTTTCACCATCGCTTACAGCGATGAACCTATCGTCGGGGATAAGTAGCAGGTCCATAAGCATACTCTTACCTTTGGGTGTAGTGACCACTTTAGCATCGGGATATTTCTCCAGAATCCGTGGTATAGCTCCTGAATGGTCCTGCTCGGCGTGGTTGGCAATAACATAATTTATATTCTCGACCTCAAGCTGCTCCAGGTGACTTATCAGCACAGCCTCCATAGCGGGGTCTACCGTGTCAACAAGCGCTGTCTTTTCACTGCCCTGAATTAGATATGAGTTGTAACTCGTGCCGTCGGGGAGCGGTATCAGTTCATCAAATAACCGCCTGTCCCAATCAATCGCCCCTACCGAGTAGACTTTGGGTTTTATTTCTCTTGGTTTCATCGTACTCCTCCTTCAATATTCTAGTAACCTTTTTTCTCCCTTTAGATTTTCTATCATTGCTACACCTCGATCACTGTTCCAGTTTTTCGAAATCGCTCTTAGCCGCACCGCACACAGGACAGACCCAGTCATCGGGTATTTTCTCGAACGGTGTTCCTGGAGCAATGCCGCCATCTGGGTCTCCTAGCTCTGCGTCGTATATATAGCCACAAACAGTGCACCTGTATTTAGCCATTTTTGGTGTTACCCTTTTCTCCTCAACATAGCTGGGAGCCGTCTTGGGAGTGCTGCCGCGCTTGACCTGATGATAATAGGCATAGGTCATCGGCTCGCCTTCTTTGAGAATGTCCGCTCCGGCAAGCCCGCCGACAAAAATGGTATGGGTTCCTACATCTAGTTCTTGACTTACCTTGGCTTCCAGATAGGCAAGCGAATTATCAATGAGCACGGGAGCCTGGGTCTCGCCTTTTTTGTAATTAATGCCCTCAAATTTGTCTATGTCCCTGCCTGACTTGAAGCCAAAGTGACCAATGAAACTTAAAGGTGTATCCTGCGACAGGACTGATACCGCCAACACTTTGCTTTCCTTGATAAACTGGTGGGTCAAATTGGTTTTGTTGATGCTTACAGCGATTGTTGGCGGCTCAGAGGTTACCTGAAACACAGTGTTGGCGATTTGCCCATTTACTTTATCTCCCTTTACCGAGCTTACTACGTACAAACCGTAGCCTAACTTATGTAGGGCTTTAAGATTCATTTCTCACCTCTAATACATGTTACTTACATTATGTCTTTTTCGCTGGCTTCAACAGCTCGCTGCAATTCAGCACTGAGCGTGGGAGGCAGCCCCTCAATATCAACCCTCATAAATCCCCTGACTATGGTGGCGGTAGCCTCAGCCCGAGTTAGCCCCCGCGCCATCAGATACTCCACTTCCTCCTCAGCTATCTTGCCCACCGCTGCCTCATGGGACAGGTCAATGCCAGCTAGGTTACCCTTAAGTTCAGGTATGGCATGAATCGTACCTGCTCCTTGCAAAATAAGCCCGCGACATTCAAGATGACCCTTTACATCAGGGGCATTGCCCTCGATACAACCGCGAGCAACAATGTTACCCCCCGTTGTTATAGCCCGTGATATGATTTCTGTCTTTGCCCCCTTGGCATTGAGTATTGCTCGAGAACCAACATCCAGTGATGACCCCTGGGCTGCCAACAGAATGCTGTTATACCTGACAACGGCGTTTTCACCAACGCACTTGGCCGTAGGATACATTTGCAGCGAGTGAACCGGCTTCATAATCAGATAGTTGCTGAGGAATACGCCATCTTGTTCAACAATTATCCCGGTGCGGGGGCGAACTGCTACCTCTGGATTCCAGTTGTGTATCATGGTAAAGGTAACCTTTGCTCCTCTCTCTATGTAGAATTCAGAGACGCCTAGATGCAGTCCACTTCCCTCGTTGGAGGCAGTGGTACAGCCAGTAATGATATGTAGTTCCGAGTCCTCTTCAGCAATGATGATATTGTGCACATTCTGGCTTAGTCTCGCTTTTGTGAGGTATAGACAAGCCTGAACAGGCAAAACGGTTTTGTAGCCTCGAAGAGTTCTGATAAAATAGCCATTATGCTGGCTCAGCTCCACATTAGCAGTGTACTTATCGGCACCTACGGCTACTGCTTGCCACCAGTAGTCTGACAACCAGTCATACTTTTCTAGAGCCTGGCTGACTGCCATTACTTCTATACCCTCTTGCCTGATTGAACTATGCACTGGCGTGTTATCCATCTGGATAAAGGTGCCCGACCTTTGATTTGTGCCATCCAAAACAACCCCTACCTCTAGCATCCGCTCCTTGTCTTCCGCAGGAAGTTTCGATGGGTCAGCTCGATAAGGTTGTTCGTCAGCCGAGTTCACATAACTGCTCAAGTCTATATCCCTGCCGAAGGCTGCCGGTTTGGCTGACGCTGCTTTAGCTTTATCCCGATATGTCTGGGAAGATTCTATTTCACGCACTTGGCACACTCCTCATACCCCTTTTCTTTGATAGTGGCCAAAATCTCGTGAGGGTCACCACCACAGCTTATCTTGCCATCAATCATGACATAACCGGTGCGGGCATTGACGTAATTCAAGATGTGGCCAGTATGGGTGATGATAAGTCCAGCGTGTTTGCGGTCGCGTATTCGGCAATTCTTCTCCAGCAGCTCATTTATCAGTTCGCCGATAAGGGCTATGTTTACCAGGTCAACGCCGGATTCAGGTTCATCCAACAATACCAAGTCTGGACTTTGAGCCAGAAGTTGCATCATTTCCGAGCGCTTTATCTCTCCCCCAGAAAACCCATAGTTTATTTCCCTGTCCAGAAAATCAGCTAGATCAGCTTTCCCAGCTAGTCGGCTGATACTTTGCTCCTTTTCTCGTCCCCTGAGACAGGCAGCAACCATATCGTGTGTTCTTACACCCCGGACCACTGGCGGCCGCTGAAAAGAGATACCAATCCCCAAACGGGCTCTCTCATCCATCGGCAACATGGTTATGTCCATGCCCTTGAAAATAATGTTACCTTTGCTTATCTGATACCTGGGAAAGCCCATTATTGCCATGAGCAGCGTGCTTTTCCCACTGCCATTCGGACCGAACAGGACATGAGTCTCGCCAGACTGGATTTCCAAATTTATGTTATGCAAAATCTCCCTGTCTTCCACCCGCACAGTTAGCTTCTTAATGCTTAATATAGTTTCACTCATGCTAACACCCATTAGTTGCTCATCCTCCTTCTAAAGTCCAGTGCTCCTTCACAGTAAACCACCCTGCCGGTCGGTAAGGTATTCATAGGAATCGAGGAGGGCAAGGTGGTGTGCTCGTTCGTCAGACGGCGGTTCCACAGCAGGCCAATCCTGACCTTCCTTAAGTGCCTCATATATTTCCTCAAATTTCCCACGACTATCGTTTTCTCTACTTCCTCTTGCTGCATTTTTGACCTACCGCCTAAATAAATTTTTTCTTAAGACTGGAAAGCTGCCTTACATGCAATTTCTCCTCATTGATTATTTTATCTATGATTGGCCGGTCTTGCTCCGGAACAAGATCGCGCATCTCACTATAAAACAGAATGGAGTCCTTTTCGGCACCCAGCGCTATTTGAATCGCCTCAGCCGGGCTGGATGCTTTCTGCGCCATCTGGCGAGCAATCTTGTCACTAGTGAACACGGTTGAGTCAACGAGCGCCTTAAGATAGAGCTCATACTCCTCTTCACTTTCGCCACCATACGTCGGCTGATATGTGCCTACCGAATCCAGCATGTTCTGAAAGATTCTAATATGCTTGCGTTCCATATCAGCCAGCTCATTATAAGTGCGCCTCAATGAAGCATCCGTGGCCGATTCGGCAAGTGAACTGTAGTAGGCCACCCCGCTCCTCTCAATACCCAGGGCGACTTCGATAAGCTCACTGCTGGAAAACACTGCCATAACTCGACTCCTCCTCCTATAGCTTTAATCTCTGAAGATAACGATGAGCTTGAAGGGCAGCCTCAGCTCCCCTTTTGGCACTCCTTGCATAAGCCACGAAACTCAATCCGATGGTGTGAAACCTTAAAGCCGGTTTTTTGGGCTACTCTCTCATCAAGTTCCTTGTTTACTGGCTCGTCCACATCAAAAACACGGCCACACTTCTCACACCTGAAATGGTAGTGATTTTCTGGATTACTATCAAATCTACTAAGAGTGCCGCTCAAATCTATCTCCAAAACCTCTCCACTTTCCCTCAAAAGTTTTAGGTTACGATAAACCGTCCCCAGACTAATATGGGGTATCTCTTTTCTTACCTCGTCGTATATCCAATCAACTGTAGGGTGAGAATTTGTAGCTCTGAGGACTCTAAGCATAACTTCTCTCTGTCTAGTTCTTCTGGACATTTGTCAATAATAGTTATCGTCACTACTTTACAGATGCGCGTAGCACCTTGTCAAGTATTGTTGGTGGATTTGATTTAGCAAGTTTGCGTTCAGCAAATATGTTCGTCATCTACTTTCAACTTTCACACTAATTTGTCCATAACATCCACCAACTCAGGGAAGCAAGGCACAAAATCATTTCGTGACATCTAGAGACACGAGCTGCTGGCCAAGCCGGAAAGCATCTTGCAAGGCGGCAGGCCGCTGCTTGATTTCAGCTTTACCGGTAATTCCTCTGATCAATAAGTCTCCCACATACTTCACACCAACAGCATCGAAGAAATATCTTACCGTGAGCACTGCACCATCAAAAAGCCGTTCACCCCGAGTGGCACCAACGGAAATGAACACTCCTCTCCGTATCCGCCTATCGGCCTTACCCATACCCAGTACATACTTTCGAACCCAAAGTGCCTGACACCTATCCACTATTGCCTTCGCCTGGCTAGTAAGACCATAAAAGAATATGGGCGAGGCGAATATGATATGGTCAGCTTCCAGAAGCTTCTGGTAAACCTGCTGCATATCATCCTTGATTGCGCATTCACCATCTTTACGGCAGGCACATATTTCCGCACACGGATGGATCTTAAGCTCGGAGACTATCACCTTTTCCACTTCTGCTCCCATCTCTTTGGCTCCTGCCAATGCCCTGTCAAGAAGGATCTCAGTGTTACTTTGCCTTCTGGGACTGCCCATGATACCTAACACCTTTATCTCGCACTGCCTTAGCCCAACAGGCCCCATTTTCATGTCTACCGCTACACTATTCCCACCGGGTCGACATCTACTGTCCAGCCCTGAGGCAAGGTCATACATGACAAAACGTGAGCGAGGTCGCCACCTCGAAGGATAATCTGCCAGCGATATCGGCCTCTAACCCTGGCGGCAAAGGCAGGCACAGGACCGATCAAGCTTAAGTTGGTTATACCTGTTCTCTTTTTTTCGTGCAGGATAGCCTGGCTCACTCTCTCCGCCTCGCGGCGACATAGCTCATCGTTGATATGGGTATAAGCCAAGCGAGCGAACCGGCTGAAAGGGGGATAATCAAACTGGCGCCGGTATTCTATTTCCTGGTCGTAGAAGCCAACATAATCGTGCTTGGCAGCAGATTGAATGGCGTAGTTGTCGGGACAGTATGTCTGGATGATGACCCTTCCTGTCTTGACCCCACGCCCGGCTCTGCCAGCTACCTGACACAAGAGCTGAAAGGTACGCTCACCAGCCCGGAAATCGGGAAAATTGAGACCGCTGTCAGCGCTAATTATTCCGGCTAAGGTAACCTGGGGAATGTCCAAACCTTTGGCTATCATCTGCGTGCCAACAAGCACATCTGCCTTATGCTCACGAAAAGTGGTCAATAGTTCCTCGTGAGCATGTCTCTTTGCAGTCGCGTCTCTATCCCAGCGCAGCAGTTTCGCGTCAGGGAAAAGCCGCTTTACCTCATCTTCTATCCTCTGTGTGCCGATGCCTGAGAATCTAAGGTAACGATTGAAGCATTGGGGACAAGCCTGGGGAATCGGAATGCTGTAGTGACAGCGATGGCAAGTCAGCTTTCCTTCCACCGAGTGGTAGGTGAGGGCTATGGAGCAGTGTGGGCAACGAAAGACAAAGCCGCAGTTGCGGCACTGAACAAAAGTGGCTGTGCCACGCCGGTTGAGAAAAAGAATTATTTGTTCATTTCGCCTCAACGTTTCCTTCATGAGAGCGAACAATGAACGGCTGAACAGACTTGTGTTGCCAGCCTTAAGTTCCTGTTTCATATCTATTATGTTTACTTTGGGGAGAGGGGAATAGCCATGGGGAGTAATACGCTCTCTTAGCTCCACTAGCTGATATTGCCCTAGTTGCGTCTTATAAAACGTTCCAATATCAGGAGTAGCGCTGCCCATGATTACAACAGCATTGCTAAGTCGAGCCAATTTAATAGCCACGTCTCTGGCATGATAACGAGGTGATTTATCTTCTTGTTTGTATGTCCATTCGTGCTCCTCATCAATAATGATAAGGCCTAGGTTGGGCAGAGGAGCGAACAGAGCGCTCCTTGGCCCGATAACTACATCACAGTTCCCTTCCTTTATCCATTGCCACTCATCGAATTGCTCGCCCAAGGAAAGGCTGCTATGTAGCACTGCTACACGTCCATGAAAGCGGCTGGCAAACCTCTCCACCGTTTGCGCAGTAAGGGATATTTCAGGGACAAGGCAGATGCTTTGCCTACCTGTGGCGATAACTTTAGCCAAAGCCCGTAGATAAAGCTCAGTCTTGCCACTCCCAGTAACACCGAAGAGGAGAAAAACCGGTGGCGAGCCATGATTCCACTCATTCTCCATTGATTTCCAAGCAGCTTGTTGAGATAAGGTGAAAACCGGGGGTGAAGTGGGCGTGAAGCTGAGGTGAGACATTGGATCACGTCTGACGTGAACTGGCTCTACCGAAATCAACTGGCGCCTTTCCAAAGCTCTAATTACTTCAACAGAGCAACCAAGATATCTCGTCACCTCACTTACAGAAATGGGCCTGCTTTGCCGGTTTAGGAAGCCGAGCAACTCCGCCTGCGTATGAGCCCGGGATCTACCAAGCCGAGACAATTCTGCCTCAATCGCCTCTTTACCAGCTATGACCTTCACGTAGTGAATAATCTTTGCCTTCACTTTGGGCCGCTCAAGCTCCTGGTTCCTCGTTATCAGATGGTAGTTAAGGAGCTGTCCCGTGATTCGCCTCGCTTTGCTTGCACCAAACTTCCTCTCCAACTCCTTTAACCGCGTCTTCTCCCTCTTCCCTATGGCATCAAGCACTTGTCTCTCATCCGGAGTGAGTGGTGGCAAGTCCGTCTCACTGCTTTCTAGTCGAAAATAAGTGATACTCTGCCTCTCAAACCCCGGAGGCAACATTAAGGCAATGGCATCGAAAAGAGGCGAAAGGTAGTGCTCGCTTATCCATCGGGCAAGTTCGATTTGCACCGAGGACAGCAGAGGATAATCGGTAATACCGTCAATTATTTCTTTAGTTGTCTCGACTGACGGCTGCTGAGACAGCTCCACAATAATGCCTTGGACGACTCTGGGCCCGAAGGGAACCCACACTGCCTGCCCCACATTGAGGTCCAACCATGATGGAATGGCGTAGCAGAAAGTGGAACGGCTTCCAGGGGAGTTAACCGCGACTTCAGCATAACTCATTCAAGATACTTGGACGAGCCTAATCCTCTTCTTGGGACACAGCCTGTTCAGCTATCTTCTCGCGTCTTTCCTTAAGTCGAGCCTGCCTAGCGCTGAGCCGGCGCATATAATAAAGCTTGGCTCGCCGCACCTTGCCATGCTTGAGCACGTCTACACCCTGAATAAAAGGAGATTGGAAAGGAAAAGTGCGCTCTACTCCAATGCCGTAGACTACCCGTCTTACAGTAAAGCTCCCACCATCCACACCCTTTCTAGTCCTGAGCACCATTCCTTGAAAGTGTTGCACACGCTCCTTACCTCCCTCCACCAGCTTCAACCTAACCCTGATCGTATCTCCAGGAGAAATTCGACTGATATTAGCGTCTATTTCAGGCTTAACAAGTTCTCTGATATCCATGTCTTCTCCTTATCTGAGAGAATCATCTTCTTTATGAGATCGGGGCGGCGCTTTGCCGTTCGTAGAATAGCCTGATGCCGCCGCCATTCTGCAATCTCACCGTGATCTCCTGAGAGCAAAACTGAAGGCACTGACCAGCCTCGGTACAGCTCGGGCCTTGTGTACTGAGGATATTCCAGAAGCCCGTCGCTGTAGGAATCACTATCTGCTGACGTTGGCGAGCCGAGCGCTCCCGGTATGAGCCTGACCACAGCGTCTATTATGACCATTGCAGCTAGTTCACCACCGCTAAGCACATAGTCCCCAATACTTACTTCATCGGTAGCCAAGTGCTGACGCACTCGCTCATCTACCCCTTCATAATGACCACAAATCAACATGAGCTGAGCATGAGCAGCTAGCTCTCGGGCAACCTCCTGATTAAGAAGCCTTCCTTGGGGACTGAGCAAAATGACAGGGATGTCACCGTCGCCACACTGTCGTCTTACCTCCTCCACTGCCTCAAACACAGGCTCAGGTTTGAGCACCATTCCAGGCCCGCCCCCGTAAGGATAGTCGTCAACAGTACGGTGCTTGTTGTGAGTGCAGTCACGGATATTATGAATCACGATCTCCACTAGCCCTCGATCTCTAGCCCGTTTGATAATACTTTGGTTGAGCGGCGACACAAACATTTCAGGGAAAAGACACACTACATCAATACGCATTGGATCCTCAAGATTGCAATTTCCTCAAACCACCCATCTTATCACACAAAAAGGTGAAAAGAAATTAGAAAAAAGTACAAAAAGGGGCAAAAGGGACTTGACAAAATATGCAGATAGGAATTAAATAGTGGTAGTGGGGAAAAGTGGGGAAGAGAGGGGGATCTGGCCTCGAAAAGGAGGAGAACGATGTTTTTTGGTGAATATCAATACAAAGTTGATGAGAAGGGAAGGCTGCCTTTGCCACCAAAATTCAGACGCGATATGAGGGAGGCAGCCATATTGACTAAAGGGTCAGAGAAATGCGTCGCCATTTACCCATTAGCTGAGTGGAAAAGGTTAGCTGACAGTTTAGCTGCCAAGGCGGTCACCTCGGCCAACCTGAGAAAACTCAACCGGGCTATCTTTGGCTCCGCCTTCAGCGTCTCCTTTGATAAGCAAGGCAGGATAACACTGCCTTTCGCATTGCGTAATTATGCCGATATTGGCGATACCGTAGTTGTTGTCGGCGCCAACCAACGGGTTGAACTCTGGAATGAGAAATCATGGAAGGTGGAAAAGGAATCAGCCGAGGAACAAGCTATGCAGATCATGGAGAGCCTTGGGAGTAGCTAATGACCTTGACTATGTCTTTGCCAATCCACACCCCCGTTATGGTGAATGAAGCCATAGCTGGGTTGCAGCCGCAACCTGCAGGACATTTTGTTGATTGCACAGTGGGTTTAGGTGGACACGCTAGACCTATCCTGGAAAGGATTTCGCCTTCTGGAAGGCTCCTGGGCATTGATGCTGACCCCGAGGCTATCACAGTAGCCCAGGCTAAACTTGCTGATTACGGCGACGGACTCACTTTGGTTAACGAAAACTTCGCCAACGTTGAGACTATTTGCAGGCAATACAATTTCTATCCAGTTGACGGCATCTTGTTCGACCTTGGCGTCTCCTCGATGCAACTGGATACAGCCCAGCGTGGCTTTAGCTTTCAGCGCGAGGCTCCTCTTGATATGAGATTTGATCCCAGGCAAGAGCTAGACGCCTCCACTATTGTCAACGCTTTCCCCGAACAAGAGTTGGCTCGCATTATCAAGGAATACGGTGAGGAACGTCACCCGCGGCGGATAGCTAAGCATATTGTGCGCAACCGCCCTATTACATCCACCTTACGACTTGCCCAAGTAGTTGAGCAGGTCCTTGGCAGCAAACACGGCAGAATTCACCCGGCCACCAAGACCTTCATGGCCCTGCGTATTGCTGTCAATAGAGAGCTAGACAATTTGAAACTGGCTCTGGAACAAGCTGTCAACCTTCTATGCTTTCATGGCAGGCTAGTAGTTATCAGCTACCACTCACTTGAAGACCGCATAGTCAAGGAAGTTATGCGAAGCGAAGCTGGCAACTGCACTCTAGAGCTCATTTCAAGGAAGGTTATTAGACCTACCTCGTTGGAGATAGAATCCAACCCACGCAGCCGCAGCGCAAAAATGAGGATAGCCGAATGCCTCAAACCATCAGAAAAGGAAAGGAGGTGAGAATGACAAAGAAATTTATTTCGGCCATCGACGTAGGCACAACCAAAATAGCCACTATCGTAGCTAGCATAAGAGCACAGGATGATATCGAAGTCCTAGGAGTAGGTGTTGTCCCCAGTCACGGCCTGCATAAGGGCATCGTTGTCAACATGGATGAGGCCAAGGATTCCATTGCTGGCTCGGTAAGGGAAGCCAGGAGAATTAGTGGCATGGGGATAGATTCCGTTTACGTGGGGGTTACCGGCAGACATATAAGTAGCCTTAACAACCGGGGAGTGGTAGCTATCCCACGTGACGACCGTCTGGTCCGTTCCCAAGATCTCAGAAGAGTATTGTCTGCGGCTCGCAGCATCCCTGTTCCTGAAGGCAAGAAGCTGCTTCACGCCATTCCTCGCTATTATACCCTGAACGGCGAAGAAAGGGTAAAACAGCCAGTAGGGATGCACGGCACGAGACTCGATGTAGAAACCCACATCATTACTGCATCGGTGTCTTCGGTGCGAAATCTAGTCAAATGTATTCGCAGTGCTGGGGTTGAAGTTGAAGACCTGATTTTGGAACCCTTGGCTAGCGGGGAAGCAGTCTTGACCCCTCAGGAAAGGGAGAGCGGCGTTATCATGGCCGATATCGGTGGTGGCACCACGGATATAGCCGTGTTCAAGGACGGCAATATCTATCACAGCGCAATTGTTCCGGTGGCTGGCTACCAGGTAACCAGCGATATCGCCATCGGCTTGGGCTTCCCCTTCCACGTTGCTGAGAGAATGAAAAAAACATATGGAAACGTAACCCCAGGACTAGACACCAATGACGAAGTGACTATGACCGGGATAGAAAATGGTCATAGCGCCTCTTACCGTGAGCTGTGCGATATTGTCCGTTCTCGAATGGAGGAATTGTTTGAGCTCATACTTCTGGAAATGCCCACCACCGATTATCAGAGTTTGGCACCCTGCGGCTTGGTGCTCACTGGCGGCACGGCCAACATGGGCGGCCTCGCTGAGCTGGGACATTCAGTCCTGCGAATGCCAGTACGAAAGGGCTCGCCTCTGGGAACAGGCATCTATGGCATTACTGATATTCTTCGTGACTCAGCCTACGCCACCACTACAGGGCTGATTCTGTGGCAGGCGAGAAATAAGGAAAGGTCAGCCTGGCAAGTAAAAAGAGGCGGTATTCTAGGCGGGTTTGTTAGGTTGATAAGAAGAGTATTTCGTGGCTAGAAAACAATGGGCTTAAATGTTTCTTAACAAAGGAGGTGCAAATGGCAAAAACGAGTTTCGCCCCAACACCAGCAAGAATCAAAGCCGTAGGCATTGGTGGTGGTGGCTGCAATGCCGTCAATCGCATGGTTCGTGAGGGGATAAGAGGGGTTGACTTCATAGCTATGAATACAGACGCTCAGGCGCTGGCATTAGTCGAGGCACCTACTCGCATCCAATTGGGCGAGAAGCTCACCAAGGGCCTGGGAGTGGGCGGCGACCACAAGATGGGATACAAGGCAGCTGAGGAGAGTCGCCAGACGATCGAAGAGCTCGTTGATGGAGCTGATATGGTGTTTGTCACTGCTGGCATGGGAGGTGGCACGGGCACCGGCGGCATTCCCATTGTATCACACATAGCCAAAGAAAGTGGCGCCCTCACCATTGGCGTAGTAACCAAACCATTTGGCTTTGAAGGAGGACACCGAGGTGAAGTAGCCGAAGAAGGCATACTCAACCTCACTGATAAGGTAGACACCTTGATTATCATACCTAACGACCGCCTCCTCCAGCTCTGTGATGCCAAGACAACCATTGATAGCGCTTTCAGACTGGCCGACGATGCCCTTCTTCTGGGAGTCCAGGCAATCTCCGAGGTCGTCACTGTCCCCGGGTTGATTAACCTCGATTTCGCTGATATTAAATCAGTGATGAAAGACGCTGGCCCAGCATGGATGTCGGTAGGAAAAGGCAGTGGACAAAACCGGGCCGCCGAAGCTGCTAAAGCCGCCTTAGCCAGCCCGCTACTCGACGTCTCCGTAAGTGGAGCCAAAGGCGTGCTGTTTAACGTCACTGGCGGTCCCAGCCTTACTCTTTTCGAGTGCAATGAAGCAGCCCAAGTTATCAGCCAAGCAGTCGACCCCAGGGCCAATGTCATCTTCGGAGTGGTGTTCGATCCCAAGATGGACAGCGAGGTTAAGATCACCATTATCGCTACCGGCTTTACCAGCCAGTACGGCAAGGGAGCACCCAACTTGGAGGAACTACGCCGCTTAATGAGAGGCGGCGGTGATACTCTTGACGTTCCGTCCTTCCTGCGTCGTGGTCAGCGCTATCCCACCCCCAAGCTGGTCGAGGCTGTTAAAGGTAGGATGGAGGTTACTCCGCACCCGTCGAAAATCTCCTGGCAGTAAACCTTAAAGGCTAACAAAAAAGGGGGCTGTACCCCCTTTTTTGTTGTAGCGACTTGCTTTCCGCCACATATAGTGATAAAATATCTCAAAATACAACTTGTGGGGTAGCGTCATGAAGTGTCCTTACTGTGGTGGGCCGAAATCGAGAGTAATAGACTCCCGGAGTTTGGACGATGGAGTGAGACGGCGAAGGAGCTGTCTTGCCTGTGCTGCTCGCTTCACCACTTATGAGCGCGTCCAGTCCCATAATATTTTCATAGTCAAAAAGGATGGCCGCCGCGAGGAGTTCAATCGAGATAAGCTGTCTGCTGGAATTCGCAAAGCCTGTGAGAAACGGCCTTTGCCCATAGGCACTATTGATAAGCTTATAGATAATATTGAAACTGAACTCTATGGCTCAGGCAAGACTGAAATTGCTAGCTCCACTATCGGCGACTTGGTTATGCAGGGCTTGGGAAAATTAGACCACATAGCTTATATTCGCTTTGCTAGCGTTTACCGTGAGTTTGCTGATATTGGTGCTTTGAAACAGGCAGTGGATAGCATTGCAGGAGCAAAAGGTGCAGTAGCGCCACCAAATCAGTTACCATTGTTGCCTTCCCAAGCAGTGAATTCCATAGTTGGCCGTCAGGAGATAACAAGTGGCTAAACCCCATAAGAAAGCTGGCCAAACCAAACCTATGGCCCGCGACAAGATCGCTCAAGCTGTGTTCACTGCTGCTGAGTCCATGGGAATAACCAATAGGAACGAACTGGAAAAGTTTACAGAACAAGTGAGCCAACGACTAGAAGCTCATCCCTTGCCAGGTTGGGAGCGGCTTGTTCCAACACAAGCCAAATACCCCAGATCCACCGCACAAATCCGGGCAAGAGTTAGAGAAGTCATACCAGCAGATGAGTTTTCTCCCCAAGCAAGTACCCAAGTCGTTTCTGGAATTGAACTCAGCGATAATGCTTTGAGAGTCCTACAAAGAAGATATCTGACGAAAAATGAGAAAGGGGAAATCATTGAGTCCCCACAAGATTTATTTCGTCGAGTAGCTAAGCATGTTGCTTCTGCTGAGCTGCGTTATGATCCAGAAGCAGACATCTCCGTCTGGGAAGAGGCATTCTATCAATCAATGGCAAACCTGGAGTTTCTACCTAATTCTCCCACATTGATGAATGCTGGCCGCGAACTTGGGCAGCTATCTGCTTGCTTTGTTATCCCCATTGACGATTCCATGGAATCCATCTTTGACGCTGTTAAATATACTGCCTTAATTCACAAGAGCGGTGGCGGCACTGGCTTTTCCTTCTCTCGCCTCAGGCCAGAGAAGGACAGGGTTGGCTCCACAGGCGGTATTGCCAGTGGCCCTGTCTCCTTCATGCAAGTCTTTGATACCACCACCGATGTCATAAAACAGGGCGGTATGCGCCGCGGCGCGAATATGGCAATACTTAATATTGACCATCCTGACATCTTACACTTCATCACAGCGAAGGATGACCCTGAGGTTCTAACCAATTTCAATCTATCGGTAGCCGTAACTGACAGCTTCATGCAGGCAGTAGAGAGTCACTCCGATTACGACCTGGTGAATCCGCGAACCGGAGAGGTTACCGGTAAACTCAATGCCAAAGAGGTGTTCAACAAAATAGTTGATATGGCTTGGAGCACTGGTGACCCTGGCATCGTGTTTATGGATGAAATAAATAGGCACAACCCTACCCCCCGATTAGGCAAAATCGAAAGCACCAACCCTTGTGGCGAACAACCCCTCCTTCCCTTTGAGTCTTGTAACCTCGGTTCCATAAATCTGTCCAGGATGGTAATTTACCAAGATAATCAGCCACAGATTGATTATGCCAGGCTATCTCGAACAGTCGAACTAGCAGTTCGCTTCCTTGACAACGTAATAGATGTCAACCAATTCCCCTTACCCCAAATAAGCGAAAGAACGAAAGCGACAAGGAAGATAGGGCTGGGAGCGATGGGTTTTGCTGATATGCTAATTCAGCTTGGCACTCCATATGATAGCGAACAAGCGCTCACCCTGGCGGAGGAACTTGCCCATTTCATACGTCAAGCGGCAGACAAAGCTTCAATGGAACTAGCAATAGACAGAGGCATTTTCCCTGCGTTTGAGCACAGCATATACAACGTACCTGACGGTCCCCGGCTTCGCAATGCCTCCCGAACTACCATTGCTCCCACCGGCAGCTTGAGTATAATCGCCAATTGTTCCAGTGGCATCGAACCAATCTTCGCCCTGACTTACGTACGCCATATCCTCGACAACGAGGAATTCATAGAGGTAAATCCCTACTTTGAACAGGCAGCTAAGAAAGAAGGCTTTTATTCCCAAGAATTAATGACAGACCTAGCTGAAGGGAAAAGGCTACAGGATATACCAGATATTCCTGAAGACATAAAGAGGCTCTTTGTCACTGCCTACGACATATCTCCAGAATGGCATGTTAGGATGCAAGCGGCCTTTCAGAAATTCACCGATAGCGCCGTCTCCAAGACGGTAAATTTCCGGAGTGATACAGCACCTGCCGACATTGCCAGGGTATATCTATTGGCCTACCACGAGAGGCTGAAGGGAATAACGATTTACCGAGACGGAAGCCGACAAAGGCAAGTCCTCACTGTAGGTAAGAAGGGGGAAAAGGCAGAAGGCAAACTAGTTCCCAGAAAAAGGCCCAAGATTACCAAAGGAGCAACTGAGAGGGTGAGCACCGGGTGTGGTTATATCTATGTCACAGTAAATTTTGATGAACAGGGGATATCGGAAGTTTTCTCGACTTTGGGCAAAGCCGGGGGTTGCGCTGCCGCCCAGCTTGAGGCTATTAGCCGCCTCATCTCGCTAGCTCTAAGGTCTGGGGTAGAACTGGATTCAATCGTAAGACATTTGCGTGGCATCCGTTGTCCTTCGATTGCTTGGGAACAAGGTCATGCCGTCACATCTTGTGCCGATGCTATTGCTAGTGTGCTGCAAAAATATGTCAGCCATGAGAATGACAACAACCCTAGAACATCCGCGACAGTCAGAAGAATGTCGTTGCGAGCAGAGCGAAACAATCAGGCAGGACAGTGCCCTGAATGCGGTGGCCCTTTGATTTACCAGGAAGGTTGCAACATTTGCCCCAATTGCGGGTTTACCAAATGCGAATGAAGGAGTAGTCAGCACCCGGTATACAACCGGTAGGTGATAGCTGGAAAATGAGCAGCTCAAGGGGAGGCTACTATTTGGCCCTCAAACAGATAGCCAAGGCTGCCAATTCATCTTTTGGCTTGAGAAAGACCTTTAATTCTATAGCCAAGCGCACTGCCAAGGCAATGCAGGCAAACGGCTGTCGTATTTTGCTGCTCGATACCCAAAAGAAATATTTACTCACTATGGGTGCTCGTGGCCTGAGCGACCTCTATCTTAGGAAAGGTCCCCTCGATGCCCGCAAAAGTCTCCCTGAAATTCTCGATGGTGAGGTGGTGGTTATCCCCGATGCCACCAAGGACAAGCGAGTCCAGCATCCCCAAATAGCAGAAGCGCAGAAAGTGTCGTCCATACTTGGTGCCCCCGTACTTGAGAAGGGAGAAGCTGTCGGTGAGATTAGAGTCTATACCCATGAACCTCATCAGTTCTCGGAGGCAGACAAAAGCTTCCTTGTCAGCGTTGCTGATATAAGCGCTGTTCTCTTTGAGAGAGCCGAGCTTCATCAATCTCTGAAAAAAAGCTATATGACCAGCAAAAAGCAGGCAACGCTGGCTCAGGCACCCCAATTGCCTACGACATCGCTGAGACCAACAGAGTTCGCTCACCCCAGCGAAGAGGAATTTGCCAAGCTCTTGGATTTCTACCGCATTGAGTGGCTCTATGAGCCTCGTTCTTTCCCCCTTCGATGGAATCATAATGAGATAGCTGAAATGTTCACTCCCGATTTTTATTTGCCTGAGCTAGACCTTTACATTGAGCTCACTACATTGAGGCAAAACTTAATAACAGAAAAGAACCGCAAGCTACGTCAGCTCAGGGAACTCCATCCTGAAATCAATATTAAGCTTCTTACCAGGAATGACTTTATCAAACTGCTAGCCAAGTATGGCTATGGCCCTCTAGGCGAGGCTAAGATAGAAGGAGTCAGCCGAATTCTCTATAGTCACAGCCAAATCCAGCGGAGGGTAAAAACCTTGGCCAGGCGTATCTCTCGTGATTATGCTGGTCAACGGCTGGTCATGATCGGCATTCTAAAGGGAGTCGTTTGCTTTATGGCTGACCTGATGCAGCACATCTCCCTGCCGGTCACGCTCGATTTCATGGCCATCTCATACTATGGTATCGAAGGCCAAGTGGTCAAAATAACTAGAGAGCTTGATAGCAGCATAACCGGGCAGCATGTATTGATGGTCGAAGATATCGTGGATACCGGCATGACGCTGAATTATGTTCTCAGCCACCTTTCAGCTCACAACCCAGCTAGTCTTCGTGTTTGCACCTTGCTTGATAAGAGAGCACGCCGACTGATAAATGTGCCCCTTGATTATGCAGGCTTTGAAATTCCCGACGAATTTGTAGTTGGCTACGGTTTGGATTATAAGGGAGAATATCGCAACCTGCCCTTTATCGGCATCCTCCACCCTGAGTTAATCAAAGAAGATGACCTGTAATAACTACTCCGCTCCTTTGATATTTAACGGGGGCAAATTCTGAACGGCGGAAGGACTACAAGAAAAAAGAAATGCCCCGAGTAACCTCACCACCTGGCTTGCGCCGCCCCACCTTCCAGCTTTAACCTACCTTGCCTTTGGCTTTCTACTTCCTCAGGCGTTTCGGCTCCCGCCTTCCAGCGGTCGGCTCCTCCACCAAGTTCCGCTTCAATTACTCGGAGCAATTATTAGTCTAACATACCCCCACAATTTTGTCAAATATTTGTAGCTTATCCCGCAAAAACTTCAGCAAAAAAGATCCTTGAATGCTGAACACACCGGCGGGCAAAGTCAGTAAGTGGCAACAGCTGCCTGGCTTGCCAACGCGAACTGCCTACTAGCCCCAATAGGATAACAAGCGCGGTGGGTAGGATGCCCCCTGAAGCCAGTCTCTTTGACATTTCTGCGCCTTCATGTTAAGCTACATGGTGCGTCTACTAGGAAGCAAATAAGTTATAGGGCTAAGAAAGCCGGCTAGTTAAGGCCGGGCATGGTTTCTAACCAAGTAGACCGGTACTTAACTAGGCGGCTTTTGATTGTCTAAAATATAAGGAATGTGCCGTAATGCCAACGATTAATCAGCTTGTTCGCGGAGGGCGAAAGAGACTTAGGAAGCGGACTAAGTCCCCGTCATTGCACTTGATTTATAACGCCATGGCCGGCAGGACGAGGTGGACTGAAGGATCGCCTCAGAAGAGGGGCGTCTGCATTCAAGTCAAGACTGTTACGCCCAAAAAGCCGAACTCGGCACTGCGCAAGGTCGCTCGCGTGAGGCTAACCAATGGTACGGAGGTGAACGCTTACATTCCAGGTGAAGGACACAATTTGCAGGAACATTCCGTGGTTCTCCTTCGCGGGGGTCGGGTCAAGGACGTCCCCGGAATTCGCTATCATATTATTCGTGGCGCTCTGGATCTCGAAGGAGTAGCTAACAGAAAGCAAGGGCGTAGCCTGTATGGCACCAAGCATCCCCAAAAGCAATAAGGACGATAGATAAATGCCAAGAAGAGCCGGAAAGGTAGTTAAGAGAATAGTGCCTCCTGACGCTAAATATAACAGCACTACGGTGGCCAAATTCATCAACGGACTTATGTTGAGGGGGCAAAAAACCACCGCTGAGCGCATTGTCTATGATGCTATAGAGCTTGCCAGTCAGCAACTGAATAGTGATCCGGCGGAGCTTTTGGAGCAAGCAATCGGGAATGCCACACCACTTCTTAGAGTCAAGCCTCGCCGTGTCGGAGGTGCTACTTATCAAGTTCCTGTCGAGGTAGACAAAGACCGTGGCCGTTCCATAGCTATGCGCTGGCTTATTGCTTCGGCTCGGGCGCGTAGCGGAAAGTCTATGAAAGAAAAACTAGCAGCTGAGCTGGTAGATAGCACTCAGAGTCGGGGTGCAACAATCAAGAAGCGTGATGATGCTCATAGGATGGCTGAGGCTAACAGGGCTTTTGCCCATTACCGCTGGTGAGATAGATGCAGTGAAAGCAGTACTTGAAAAAAAAGGTAAAATTATGTCACGAAGCTTCCCCCTAGAGAAGATACGAAATATAGGAATCATTGCTCACATAGATGCCGGCAAAACCACCACCACAGAGAGGATTCTCTATCGCACAGGGCGTACATACAAGATCGGTGGCGTGGATGAAGGAACGGCAGTAATGGACTGGATGCAGCAGGAACGGGAACGAGGTATTACCATTACATCTGCCGCCACTACCTGCCACTGGAATCAACACCGCATCAATATCATCGATACCCCAGGGCATGTGGACTTCACTGCTGAAGTAGAACGCAGTCTTCGAGTATTGGACGGTGGCGTTGTAATTCTTGATGGGGTAGCCGGTGTGGAAGCTCAATCGGAGGCTGTATGGCGTCAGGCAGATAAGTACAATGTTGCCAGGATCTGCTTTATTAACAAGATGGATAGGATTGGTGCTGATTTCTATCGCACAGTCAACATGATTGAGAGCAGGTTGCGAGCCAAGGTGTTGCCCATACAACTTCCCTTAGGCAATGAGAATTCCTTCCGAGGAATTATTGACCTTGTGGAGAACAGAGCAGTTACTTTCCCTGATGACCCTCAATTGATGCCGGTCGAGGAAGCGATACCAGAAAGCAGTCAGGCCAATGCGGCCAACCACCGCCAGGCGCTGATTGAGAAGCTAGCCCAGCACGATGATCAGATTCTATTGTCGTATCTCGAAGGCCAGGAAATTCCTGTAACCCTGCTCAAAGCAGCTATAAGAAACCTGACTGTCTCCAATTATATAGTGCCTATTCTTTGTGGCAGTGCCTTGAGGGGCAAGGGTATTCAACCTCTGCTTGACGCCATCGCAAGCTATCTGCCATCGCCTCTAGACATTCCTCCGATCCATGCCATCGACCCTAGAACTGGAAAGGAAGCCTTCTGCCACCCAAACGACGATGAGCCTTTCTCGGCTTTGGCTTTTAAGACTGTCTCTGATCCGTTCATGGGCAGGCTAACCTATCTGCGCGTATACTCGGGCAGAGCAAAGCTGGGAGCGCAGTTGCTCAATAGCATCAAGGGAAAGAAGGAAAGACTGGGAAGGCTTTACCTTATGCATGCCAATCACCGTGAAGAAGTCAATGAAGTTGATACCGGCAGCATTGCAGCCACAGTGGGGCTTAGGGGAACGTCCACCGGGGATACTCTTTGTGACGCTGCCCGCCCCCTGCTTTTTGAACGCATACATTTTCCTGAGCCAGTGCTTTCGATGGCTATTGAACCCAAAAGCAAAGCTGACGAGGATAAGTTGGATGATACTCTGGCTAAGCTTGTTGGTGAAGATCCTAGCTTCAGGGTTTGCCATGATCCAGAGACAGGACAGGCCCTTATTTCAGGAATGGGTGAATTACACCTCGAAGTATTGGCGGAACGCATGTGTCGCGAGTTTGGCGTAAAAATAAACGTTGGTAAGCCACGAGTAGCCTATAAAGAGGCAATTACCATGCCTGTGAAATCTGAGGGCAGATTTGTTCGTCAGTCCGGCGGCAAAGGGCAATATGGACATGTCTGGCTCAGCCTCGAGCCCGGCGAGCGAGGCAGCGGTTTTCAGTTTTGCGACCAAACTCGAAGCGGGGCCATACCTAAGGAATTTGTCCCTTCAGTGGAGGCGGGAGTTAGGGAAGCTTTGGACACTGGCGGGCGGGCTGGTTACCCCGTGGTGGATGTTAGAGTTGCTCTATACGATGGAAGCTTCCACGAGGTAGACTCCTCAGAATTAGCTTTTAAGATAGCGGCGTCAATAGCCGTAAAGAACGGTATAGCTAAAGCTAAACCAATTCTGCTGGAGCCAATCATGAAGGCGGAAATACTGAGCCCAGCTCAATTCTTAGGAGATATTATTGGCGATTTGAACTCGCGCAGAGCTCATGTTGATGGCATTGAAACTCAACAGGACTCATCCATTGTTCACTGCCTTGTTCCTCTGGGCGAGACTTTCGGCTTTGCCACCGACTTACGCTCCCTCAGTCAGGGGAGAGCAACCTATACCATGGAATTTCACCGCCATGAGCCGCTGCCGGCTAATTTGGCTGAGCAAATCACGGCTAGAACAAAGGTGCCCAGATGAGCAGTGAGAAAGTTCGTGTCAGAATCAAGGGCTTCGATCATAGGTTGGTCGATCAATCAGTAAAGCAAATAGTAGACGCAGTGGAACGTACGGGCGCCATAATCGTTGGGCCAGTGCCTCTACCCACAAAGATAGAGAAATTTTGTGTTATCCGCTCCCCTAATATTGATAAGGATTCAAGGGAGCAATTTGAAATCCGCACTCATAAGCGTCTTATTGACATTGTACAGCCAACTGCCAAAACTATAGATGCGCTAACTCAAATCAATTTGGCTTCCGGAGTAGAGATAGATATCAAACTATAGGGGAACTACATTGCAAGGTATAATTGGTAGAAAAGTGGGCATGACTCGGGTGTTCCTTGATGATGGCGAGTTCACAGCAGTGACTGCTATCGAAGCAGGGCCCTGTTTTGTTAGCCAAATAAAAAACAAAACCAAAGACGGCTATACCGCTTTGCAGCTAGGTTTTGAACAGGCTAAACATGTCAACAATCCAGAAGAAGGACACCTCCGTGGCATAAACAAGCTTGCCCACCTCCGCGAATTCAAAGCTGAGGACACGGGTCAAGCTAAGCGTGGTGATACGGTAGATATCGGCATCCTCCAGCCGGGTGACTTAATAAACATAAGCGGCTTATCAAAGGGTAGGGGCTTTGCCGGTGTGGTCAAGCGTCATCACTTCAGTGGCGGGCCAAAAACTCATGGCCAATCAGACCGTCACCGCGCTCCCGGTTCGATTGGCGCTACCACATATCCTGGTCGAGTGCTCAAGGGGAAGCGCATGGCAGGTCACATGGGAAATAGGAAAACCACAGTGCGTAACCTACAAGTGGTCACAGTTGACACTCATCGCAATCTGCTTTTGGTTAGAGGAGCAGTGCCCGGAGCCAAAGGAGGGTTGCTAATTGTCAAGAAGGTGGGAAAATAGAATGCAGATACCCGTTTATAACCTGGCGGGGGAAATTGCAGACCACGTGGATATCAGGGATGATGTTTTTGCTCTCCCCTTGAATGAAGCACTGGTTCATCAAGCGATGGTAAGGCAGTTAGCCAACAAACGCCAAGGAACTGCTTCCACCAAGGTAAGGGGTGAGATTGCCGGCAGCACAGGGAAACTCTATCGTCAGAAGGGCACCGGCAGGGCGAGGAGGGGCAACAGGAAATCGCCACTCCTTAGAGGAGGCGGGGTGGTTTTCGGGCCTAGGCCTCGGTCGTACCGCCAATCTATGCCCAAGAAGATGAGACGCTTAGCCCTGAAGTGTCTACTCTCCTCCAAAGTACGGGAGGAAAACATGAAGGCGGTAGAACAACTCGATTTCGAAAAGCCAAGCGTCAAGGACTTGATTGACATCTTGTCAGCGCTTGGTGTTGATTCTAATGCTGTAATTCTTACGGCTCAATCCATGCCTACTTTGGTCAAATCAGCTCACAATCTAGCTAACGTCAAAGTCTTGCCTTCAGCTCTAATCAATGTATTGGATTTACTGTCTTATAAGACAGTCATAGTCACAGTTTCTGCGCTGCACAATATGGAGCAAATTTGGGGGACAAAAAGGGATTAAAGATGCATCTTCATGAGATACTACTGCGTCCTGTGATTACAGAAAAAGCTACCTCACTTCAGGAGCAGAATAAATACGCCTTCGAGGTAGCTAGAGAGGCCAACAAGCCTCAGATCAAACAGGCAGTGGAGAAGGCTTTCAAGGTGAAAGTAGCCAAAGTCAACGTAATGACCGCACCAGGAAAGACAAAGCGAATGGGCAGGCGGCAAGTGACAAGTCCCTCTTGGAGAAAGGCGATAGTTGACCTGGAACCGGGATATAAAATTGGTTTTTTTGAAAGTGTCTAATGGGCTCAGTTGCTAAGTGGCGAAGGAAAAAAATATCGAAGCATCAACACAAGAAGCTTCTTAAGAAGACCCGCTGGCAAAGAAAGCATCCATAGCAGGGAATCGGAGAAAATCTGTGGCAATAAGAATTCACAACCCAACTTCTCCAGGACAGAGAGGCAAGGTGGCCGCTGTTTTTGAGGAACTAAGCAAGGTAGCCCCGGAAAAGTCCTTGCTTAGCTTAGTAAAGAAAAGTGCCGGGCGTAATAACCGCGGCGTAATAACAGTACGACACCGAGGCGGAGGAAGTAAACGCAAACTTCGAATTATCGACTTTAACAGAGACAAGGTTGATATTGCTGGGAAGGTGGCCTCTATTGAGTATGACCCTAATCGCTCGGCCCGAATTGCCCTGATTCACTATGTTGATGGGGAAAAACGCTATATTCTTGCTCCTGTGGGTCTTGCGATAGGAGACATCATAAGGGCGGGAAAAGAGGTTGAATTCCAACCCGGGAATGCTTTGCCGCTAAGCTCGATTCCTGTAGGCACTTCAGTGCACAACGTTGAGCTTGAACCTGGCAAAGGGGGGCAACTTGTTCACAGCGCCGGAAGCGCGGCTCAGATTACCAACAAAGAAGGTAGCTATGTTTTGCTCCGCTTGCCATCCGGTGAATTGCGCAAGTTTGATCGCCGTTGCTGGGCTACTGTGGGGCAGATAAGCAATGTTGACCATAAGAATATAAGATTAGGCAAGGCGGGATGCAACAGATGGTTGGGTTTGCGGCCTTCAGTTCGAGGGTCCGCTATGACTCCGCGAGACCACCCACACGGAGGAGGTGAGGGCAGAGCTCCTCGGGGAATGCCTCCCAAAACACCCTTGGGAAAGCCAGCTCTGGGCCACAAGACACGTCGCTGGCAGAGATCAAACAAAATGATTGTTAGACGGAGAAAATAGGATGTCAAGATCGCTTAAAAAGGGCCCCTACTGTGACGCCAAATTGCTGAAGAAGATACAGGCGCTCAACAGTTCAGGACAGAAGGCAGTAATAAAGACTTGGGCTCGCTCTTCCACTGTCTTCCCAGAGATGATAGGTCATAGTATTGCCGTGCACGATGGACGAAAGCACGTGCCCATTTTTATCACTGAAAATATGGTAGGACACAAGTTAGGTGAATTTGTACCCACTCGGACATTTAGAGGACATATCACTAAAGCCAAAGTAACTGTGCAGGCGAGGAAATAAGTAAAAGTGAAAGTAAAGGCTGCAGCCAATGACGTTGGGATTTCGCCCCAAAAGGTACGCCGCGTAGTCAACATGGTTAGAGGTAGAAAAGTCGACGAGGCCTTGACTATTCTCGAATTTTTGCCTACTCCGACAGCCAAAGCTGTAGCCAAGGTCATTAGATCAGCAGCAGCTAATGCTGGCAATAACTTTCAAGTATCGTCTGCTGATCTTAAGATCACTGGCATCTTTGCTGATAAGGGGCACACCTTAAAGAGGTTTCACCCCAAGTCCAGGGGAAGAATGAGCCCTATTTTGAAGCGAGCCAGTCACATTACAGTCTTCGTTGAGGAGGAATAGATTTGGGACACAAGGTTCATCCCTTCGGTTTCAGGCTGGGAATTACCAAAGAGTGGCAAGCCAGATGGTATGCCAAGAGGGACTATCTTCAGTTCCTGCAGCAGGATCTGAGACTCCGTCGCGTCATTCGGCAAAAATCCCGGGAGTATCGCATTGCTCAGGTAGAAATTGAACGGCCTGGAAGTGAAGTGAGTATTACCATTCATTCTGCCCGGCCCGGCGTCCTAATCGGTCGGGGAGGACAGAACGTGGAAGCACTAAGGGCCCGATTAGAGAAGTCTGCCAACGAGAAAATTAGACTAACTATAAGGGAGGTCGAGCGACCTGAGCTCGCAGCTGGTCTGGTAGCTGAGAACATAGCTGAGCGAATCGAAGCTAGAGTGCCTTTCCGTCGCGTGATGAAGCAAGCTGCCTTTCGAACTTCGGAGGCCGGCGCCAAAGGGATAAAAATAAAGTGCTCTGGTAGGCTCGGCGGACGTGAAATCGCTCGTAGCGAAACACGTCACCAGGGTCAGATGCCATTGCATACCTTGCGTGCTGATATCGATTATGGCCTTGCTGAGGCTCACACCGTAATGGGGCGCGTTGGGGTTAAGGTCTGGATTTACAAAGGTGACATATTTCCTGAGGTGAGGAGAGAAGGTGTTACAACCAAAACGAGTGAAGTATCGCAAAGTGCATAGAGGGCGACTAAAAGGCAGCGCCCATAGTGGAAGCACTATCGTCTTTGGCGAATTTGGCCTGAGGGCTGACGAATCCGCCTGGATAACAGCACAGCAGATTGAAGCCACGCGCCGTGTCTTGGTACGCTATATTCGTCATGGCGGACAGTTGTGGATACGTATCTTCCCAGACAAAGTTGTCACCAAGAAGCCAGCGGAGACAAGGATGGGCGGTGGCAAGGGCGCTCCTGACCACTGGGTAGCTGTGGTCAAGCGGGGTAGAATCATGTTTGAGCTAGCCGGCATAAGTGAGGATATGGCCCAACAGGCAGTGCGTCTCGCCTGTTACAAACTTCCCATCGCTGCTAGCTTTTTGGCCAAAGAAGGGACGAAAGTTGGAAGCTAATCAAATACGTGCTCTCAGTGATGCAGAAATAGTTACAAAATTGGAGGAGGCCCGCGGCGAGCTTTTTAACCACCGTTTCCGCTTGGCCACTCGGCAGCTAGTCAATCATCGTGAGATTTCAAAAGTCAAGAAAAGGATTGCTAGAATAGAGACTATCCTCAGGGAAAGGGAACTTGGCATAAGGTAAATCGCATGGAGAAAAGAAAACTCAGAACTGGGTACGTGGTAAGCGATAAGATGGACAAGACTGTGGTTGTGGCTGTAGAGACTCTAAGACATCATCGGCTTTACAACAAAGCTATTAAGCACAGCAAAAAATATAAGGCCCATGATGAGGAAAATGCTTGCAGAATTGGGGACAAGGTCACGATTGCAGAGACGCGTCCTCTATCCAAAGAAAAGCGGTGGCGCGTGCTGGAGATAATATCCGGACGGCAACCAACTAAAGCAGAACTAGTTCATACGGAGAAAGATGATTCAGGCCTACACTAGATTAAAGATAGCCGATAATACAGGAGCAAAGCAAATTATGTGCATCAACGTTCCTGGGGGAACTAGAAGGAGGTATGCGCACGTCGGTGATGTTATTGTTGCCACGGTGAAACGCGCTGTCCCACACGGCATGATAAAGGAAGGCGAGGTGGTGAAAGCGGTAGTTGTGCGTGTAGCTAAGCCTTATCGCCGTCTTGACGGCTCATATATTAGGTTTGATGAAAATGCCGCGGTTGTTCTCAGTGAGAAGAATAACCCCAGAGGTAGCCGCATTTTTGGTCCTGTAGCTCGGGAGCTCAGGGAGAGGAATTTTACCAAGATAATATCTTTAGCCCCAGAGGTTCTGTGAAGTGAAAATTAGGAAAAACGATACTGTTGTTATTATCGCTGGCAAGGACAAAGGGAAAAGGGGAAAGGTGCGTCGTGCCTTGCCCAAACAGGACAGAGTGCTAGTAGAAGGACTCAATATGATCAAGCGACATTCTCGGGCCCGTAGAGCTGCCCGGCAGGCTGGCATCATTGAGCTCGAAGCTCCGATCCATATATCGAACGTAATGTTAGTATGTAATAAATGCGCCAAACCCACGAGGGTTGGTTTCAAACTTCTTGATGACGGCAAAAAGGTCAGGATTTGTCGCTCCTGCCAAGAGGTGATTGACTAAAAAGGACTTAACCATGATGTCGCATTTACAGCAGAAATATCAAGCGGAGGTGGTTCCACAGCTTAAAGCTAGACTTGGCTACGACAACCCAATGCGGTTGCCTAAACTGAAAAAAATTGTGCTTAGCATTGGATTGGCTGAAGCAATACAGAACCCCAAAGCTCTTGAGACAGCGGAGAGAGATTTGACTCTGATCTCGGGACAACATCCAGTGATTACACGAGCCAAAAGACCCATTGCCTCGTTTAAGCTGAAGGCTGGTATGCCCATCGGAACAATGGTAACTCTGCGAGGTAGACGGATGTACGATTTTCTTGATAAGTTAATCAATATTGTTCTACCGAGGTTTCGTGATTTTCGTGGCATATCCCGAGATTGCTCTGATGGCAAAGGGAACTACACCCTAGGCATAAAGGAACAGATCGCCTTCCCTGAAATTGACTATGATAAGGTGGACAAACTCCGTGGCCTGCAAGTGACCATAGTCACTACGGCCAAGAGTGATAATGAGGCCTTGAGCTTGCTGGAGCTAATGGGAATGCCCTTCAGGCAGAGTCCTGAGAAACAGGTGAACTAGAGATGGCGAAGACATCTAAGATTGTGAAGTCAAAACGGCCACCAAAGTACAAGGTGCAGCAACGCAATCGTTGTCAATTGTGTGGCAGACCACGAGCCTATATGCGCAAATTTGGTTTGTGTCGTATTTGCTTTCGAGAACTCGCTGTTAGCGGCGAAATCCCCGGAATAAGAAAGTCTAGTTGGTGAGGAATTCAATTGATGGTTACTGATCCTATCGCTGATATGTTAACTCGGATTCGTAACGCCATCATGGCGGGCCATGATGATGTCCTGGTGCCTTCGTCTCGAATGAAGCTTTCTATTGCTACAATCCTTAAGGAAGAAGGCTTCGTCGAAGATTATGAAAGCCTTAAAGGCAAGCCCCAGCCGATGATTAAGTTGAGTCTGAAGTATGCCGATAAGCAGCCAGCTCTGCTAGGCTTAGAAAGAGTGAGCAAGCCGGGGCTTAGAGTATACGTGGAGCGGCATGAGATTCCGCGCGTCTATGGCGGGCTGGGTATTGCCATTTTGTCTACATCTCAAGGCATTATGACTGGTCAGGAAGCATGGCGGCGTCATCTTGGCGGCGAAGTTCTATGCTATGTTTGGTAAATTGAGTTAGGAGTTATCTATGCCCCGAATCGGTGTACTTCCTGTTATCATACCTCAAGGCGTTGAGGTCAAGATTGAAGGGAATGAAGTGAGTATAAAAGGAGACAAAGGGGAACTTCGTCGCCATTTTCATCCCGACGTTTCCATTTCTTTGAAGGATGAGAGGTTGGCCGTGACGCGAGCTAGTAATAGCAGAGTGCACCGTTCCCTCCATGGGCTTACTCGCAGCATTTTGGCCAATATGGTCGAGGGGGTGAGCAAAGGTTTTGAACGAGTGCTGGAAATAAACGGCGTGGGGTATAGAGTGAAAAAAACTGGAGATACGCTATCCTTCCAGGTTGGATATAGTCATCCTGTGGATTTCTCTCTGCCCAACGGCATCCATGCTGCCGTTGAGGGAGCAAATCGCGTCCGTGTCAGCGGCATCGACAGAGAAGCTGTCGGACAGGTAGCAGCCGATATTCGAGCCATACGGCCTCCAGACCACTATAAAGGGAAAGGAATCAGGTATGCTGAAGAGAAATTACATCTTAAGCCTGGCAAGGCAGGAAAGGTATCGAAAGGATAGTGCGCGCGATGGCTAAGGTGAATCCAAAGCAGCTTCGAAAAATACGACACAGGCGAGTGAGAGACAGAGTGGTAGGTACAGCTACACAGCCCAGATTGTGTGTCTTTCGAAGTCTAAATCATATTCATGCCCAAATCATAGATGATTCTATGAGCCGAACGTTGGTTGCAATGAGTACTCTTGGTGCCGAGTTGGCAGACAGCAGTAGACAGGTAACCAAGACCAAGGAAGCTGAACGTGTCGGCTCACTGCTTGCCCGGAAAGCATTAGATATAGGGATCAAGCGTGTGGTTTTTGACCGGGGAGGTTATAAGTATCATGGCAGGGTCAAGGCTTTGGCTGAAGCTGCCAGACAAGCTGGATTGGAGTTTTAACCATTCAGTCTGAGTAGGGAAGGGGTTATTTTATGAAACCGGTTACCAAAGCAGTCAACAAAAGGGCAAAAATTGATGCTTCGGAGTTGGAGCTTGAGGAGAAGTTGCTAAGTATAGATCGCATAACCAAGGTGGTTAAAGGTGGTAGGAAGCTCCGTTTCCGGGCCTTACTAGTAGTCGGAGATGGCAAAGGGCATGTAGGAGTTGGTTTAGCTAAAGCGACCGGGGTTCCTGAAGCCATCCGCAAAGCTAGCGTTGCCGGGCGAAAGGAGCTAATCGAAGTCCCTATTGTGAATGACACTATCCCTCATGAAATCATAGCCAAGTTCGGGGCATCCAGGGTTCTGCTCAAGCCAACGGCATTTGGCAACGGTATGATCGCCAGCAACACCGTTCGAGCCGTGCTTGAACTGGCAGGCATAAAGGACATCATTAGTAAATCTCTGGGCAGCTCTAACCGTGTTAACGTAGCTAGGGCAACTATAGTTGCCTTGGCTAGTTTGAAGAGCCCCAAAACAGCTGCGACTGAAACTGATTTTGAAACCGTAGAAAAAGAGACAAATGAAACAGAATGAGTTAAGGCCTTGTTCAGGTGCCAGGCGTAGGACGAAACGGGTAGGGCGGGGGGATGGCAGTGGCCGTGGCACTTATTCTGGGCGAGGTTCCAAAGGACAGAAGTCTCGCTCTGGTGGTGGTGTGCGCCTCGGATTTGAGGGTGGTCAGTTGCCTCTCATAAAGCGGCTGCCGAGAAAGAGAGGTTTTACCAATATCTTTAAGACTGAATACAATATTGTTAATGTGAGTAAGCTCGATGCTTTTCCACCAGCAAGCGAGGTAAATCCACCTGAACTGCTGAGAGCAGGACTGGTTAACTCCCTCTCTCGCCCGACCAAAATCCTTGGCGGTGGCGATATCCATCACCCTTTGTCAGTCAAAGCCGATAAATTCTCGGCTGCTGCGGAGAGGAAAATCATTGCTGCTGGAGGAAAAGTAGACAGGAGCTAGAATGCAGCGGAGAGAAACTCAGCCACGCCTCATCCAGGCAATGAAGGACATCTTTGCCTTGCCGGATTTGAGACGGAAGCTCCTGTTTACCTTGGCCATCTTGGTCGCCTTCCGTTTCATGGTTCATGTGCCTTTGCCCGGCGTGGACATTGATGCCTTGCACAATTTCTTTGAGCAGCATCAGCTCTTGGGCATGCTTGACCTTTTCAGCGGTGGTGCCATGAAGAATTTTAGCGTGGCTGCCATGGGTGTTTACCCTTATATTACCGCTTCTATCATTATGCAACTTCTGGTGCCGGTCATCCCTAGCCTCCAAGCCATATCTCAACAGGGGGAGGCTGGTCAGCGTAAGATCAATCGCATTACCCATTGGCTAACCCTGCCTTTGGCAGCTCTCCAGGGTTACGGCCAGTTGACCATTCTGCATAGCCAAAACATTGTCGGGTACCTTGAGCCACTGACTGTTACCACTATAGTGATATCAATGACCGCCGGCACGATATTCCTGGTCTGGTTGGGCGAATTGATTACTGAACGAGGTATCGGAAATGGGATATCAATAATAATCTTTGCTGGTATCGTGGCTAGCCTGGCAGAGAAGGTTGGGCGCGGCGAGTTAGCCTGGAAGCAAAGCCCTGTGGGCTTCATAACCTTCATTGTAGTTAGCCTGGCCACTCTGGCATTCATAGTCATGTTCATCGAAGCTCACCGTCGTATCCCGGTTCAGTATGCCCGCAGCAGTTTCCGCGGTGGGCGCATGTACCGCCAGTCAGGCTCAACCTACATTCCGTTGCGAGTAAATACCGCCGGGATGATCCCTCTTATTTTTGCCATAGCGTTAATGCAGTTTCCCAGGCTAATAGCTAGCTACTTCATGAATCCACAAAATCCCAATTTCTGGAATGCGATTTACAATGTTTTCGACTCCGCGGCGAGTGCGCCTTCAGGCCTAGTCTATTGGGGGCTGTACTTTGCCTTGGTGATCGGTTTTACTTTCTTTTACACCATGATCATATTTGAGCAGATGAACCTGCCCAAAACTCTGCAGCAGCAAGGAGGTTTTATCCCTGGCGTTCGCCCAGGAAAGACAACCGCTGATTACCTCGATCGAGTCACAAAGCTCCTTACCTTCGGTGGAGCTCTCTTCTTAGGTTTAGTGGCAATAATCCCATTCATCGCCCGGGAAATCACGGGCATCACAGCGTTGACAGTTTCTAGCACTGCCCTACTCATAGCTGTTGGTGTTGCCCTAGACACCATGAAACAATTGGAATCTCAGCTGACTATGCGGCGCTACGACGGCTTCCTGAAGTAAAAATGTACGTTATCATGCTAGGCGCACCAGGGGCAGGCAAGGGGACTCAGGCAGACATCCTGTCCAAGGACATGGGTCTACCTCATATAGCCTCTGGTGACTTGTTCCGGCAAGCATTGGAGAAGAAAACTGAGCTGGGCCTCCTGGCCAAATCCTACATGGACAGAGGAGAGCTAGGTCCTGACGAAATAACGATCAGGATGATTCTTGAAAGGATTAGCTTGCCTGACTGTGCCTCAGGCTGTCTGTTCGATGGTTTTCCTCGAACCCTGGGACAAGCTGAAGCACTAGAGGAGTTTCTTGCCAAGCAAGGAAAAAGCATTGACAAGGCTGTATATATCAAGGTGCCCAACGAAGAGCTTATCAAACGCCTCAGCGGAAGGTGGATTTGCCGCAACTGCCAAACACCGTACCACATGGTCACCTCACCACCCAAAACGCCAGGTAAATGTGATAACTGCGGCGGTGAATTGTACCAACGCACCGATGATAAAGAGGAAACAGTAGCCGAGCGACTGAAGGTCTTCTTTTCTCAGACTGTCCCTATCCTTGATTACTACCGGAAGCAGAACAAGCTAATTGAGGTCAACGGTAATCGAGCTATACAACAGGTAGCCAATGAAATAATCGGCTTGCTCAAAGCAGAAAGCGAATGATCATTATCAAGTCCCCTGAGGAAGTAGCCATTATGCGGCAGTGCGGAAGAATTTTGGCAGCTATCTTGGATAAGTTGCGCATGGAGCTAAGAGCAGGAATCACGACTCGCCAGTTGGACACGATCATGGCTAAGGAATCGAGGCAGAGAGGGGTTGACCCATCCTTCAAAGGCTATCATGGCTTCCCTGCCAATCTGTGTGTTTCCGTGAACGACGAGATAGTCCACGGCATTCCCGGCGAGCGAGTACTGCGACAGGGCGACATCGTCTCCCTGGATGCTGGGGTCATTCTCAAGGGCTTTCACACTGATGCAGCCATAACTGTTGGAGTCGGAGAAATAAGTCAGCAAGCCAAGGAACTTATTGCCGTCACAGAATGCAGCCTGAATGCCGGTATTGCTCAAGCCACCAAGGGAGCACACATTGGCGACATCTCCGCCGCCATTCAAACCTACGCTGAATCGAGAGGCTTTTCCGTGGTTAGGGAATACACCGGGCATGGAGTGGGCAGAGAGTTACATGAGGATCCCCAAATCCCCAATTTCGCCTTTGACAAAGGCCCTGTGCTGCAGGAAGGTATGACTTTGGCTATCGAACCCATGGTGAATGCTGGCGGCTGCAGGACCAAAGTAGCCCCTAACCGATGGACAGTGCTCACATTTGACGGAAAGCTTTCGGCACACTTCGAACACACCATTGCTGTCACAGCGGGCGAACCTGAGATACTCACCTAAGATAGACTATGGCCAAGAAGGAGAAGATAGAGGTTGAGGGCAAAGTGACTGTGTGCTTACCTAATACTATGTTCCGTGTTGAATTAGCTAATGGCCACCAAGTGTTGGCTCACATTTCAGGTAGGATGAGGAAGCATTATATCAAGATCCTGCCCGGGGATAGGGTTCTAGTGGAGCTTTCTCCCTATGATTTGAGTCGTGGCCGGGTTACGTACCGGCTTAAGTAAGCACAGCTTTTGACAGATTGTTTACGATAGTTTAACATTACCCAGTTTGTTACTTTTGCTGATTGGAAATGAAGGTAAGTTCCTCGGTAAGGCGCCGTTGTAATAAGTGCAAGATTATCAGAAGGAAGGGCGTTGTCAGGGTTATCTGCGAGAATCCAAAGCATAAACAGAGGCAGGGCTAATCCCACTCAAGCCTCACCTGTCGGCATGGCAAGATGAAGAGGCAGCCATCTTAGAGTGACAAATAGATAATGGCACGCATCGCTGGTGTAGACCTTCCCAAAAGCAAGCCAATCAAAGTGGCGTTGCAATATGTCTACGGAATTGGTGCTACGTCAAGTCAGCGGATTCTATCCACTGCTGAACTTGACCCCAACGTCAGAGTTAACGATCTCTCTGAAGAACAGGTCAGCCAGCTCCGGAGCATCATTGATCAACACTATAAGGTCGAAGGAGACCTCAGAAGAGAGGTGCAATTCAATATAAAGCGCCTTATTGACATCGGTTGCTCTCGAGGCCTCAGGCATCGCAGGAATCTACCTGTGCATGGGCAGAGGACACGCACTAATGCTCGTACCAAGAGAGGCCCAAAGAAAACAGTGGCTGGGAGAGGGCAAAGGCGTGGCGTAGCCAAAAAGTAAGTCGCTCATAGTCAAATGGCAAAGAAAAAAAGGGCTAGAACGGGAAAGAGGATACGTAGAGGGATCAGCGAAGGGAGAGCTTATATTCAGTCTACTTTCAATAATACTATTGTCACCATTACTGACCTGGAGGGCAATGTTATTGCCTGGGGAAGTTCGGGTAAGGCAGGATTCAAGGGCTCAAGGAAAGGTACTCCCTACGCTGCTCAACTAGCTGCTCAGGGAGCAGCGCGGCAAGCGTTGAACGATGGCTTGCGCCGCATTGGAGTTTACATCAAGGGCCCCGGCAGCGGCCGTGAGGCCGCTATCCGTTCCTTGCAAGCTTCGGGACTTACTGTTACCAGTATTAGAGACGTAACCGCTATCCCTCATAATGGCTGTCGTCCTCGTGGCAGAAGAAGGGTGTAGGAAATGGCACGTTATACAGGTCCAACTTGCCGCTTGTGTCGCCGCCTCGGCGAGAAACTGACACTTAAGGGAGAGAAATGCTCTAGTCCCAGGTGTCCCCTCGAGAAGAGGAACGCTCCTCCAGGAGGACGCCGCAAGACTCGGCGGAGGATTTCAGACCGCGCGGTTCAGCTCCAACAAAAACAGAAAATCCGTTTTAGCTACGGCGTTTTGGAAAAGCAATTTCGCCGCTTCTTTGTTAAGGCAATGAGAGCCCCTGGCATCACAGCAGAAAACTTGCTCATATTGATGGAGCGACGGCTAGATAACGTAGTTTACCGCTTGGGTTTCGCTGACTCGCGTTCTCAAGCAAGACAAATAGTCCGGCACGGCCATATTCTGGTCAACGAACATAGAGTAGATATACCTTCATATCTAGTAGAATCAGGTGACGTTATCATCTGGCGGGGAGGCAGCACTAGAACTAAGTACTACAAAGGGCTGGTTGAACAGATCAAAGGCAAAACTCCTCCCAACTGGCTAAGCCTAGATGAAGAACGAATGACCGGGAATGTTCTAGCTTTGCCGAGTAAGGATGATATTGACAGTAAATTTGATGGTAAGGCTGTAGTTGAATACTATTCAAGATAATTCGGCTGGAGAGCCTTTATTGCATAGCCCAGCAATCCCCACCGTAACCTGCAGTGATAGTGCTGGCAACTATGGGCGTTTCCTCGCTGAACCTCTGGAAGCGGGCTTTGGCATTACACTGGGCAATACCATGCGGCGCATACTGCTCAGCTCCCTGCCTGGGGCTGCCGTAACCTGGGTGAGGATCGCGGGCATTCAGCACGAATTCTGCTGCATTCCCCATGTTAAAGACGATGTCATGGAATTCTTGCTAAACGTCAAAGAACTAAGGTTGCGACCTCTTTCTAGTCAGCCCGGCAAGTTGATTCTAGAAGCTGAGGGAGAAGGCAAGGTTTGTGCTGCCGATATCAAGCAAACGCTCGATTTCCAAATTGTTAATCCTGAGCTGTGTTTGGCTACCCTCGATTCTCCTGAAGCCAAACTCTATGTTGAATTCAACGTGGAATTGGGCAGGGGTTATGTACCAGCCAAATTGGCCGAGGGCTTGCCAGTGGGAACGCTGCCAGTGGACGCCATTTTTACCCCGGTGCATAAGGCCAACTTCTCAATAGAACCTGTCAGGCCAGGGGAAGAAAGAAGCCCAGAAAGGCTTATCTTGGAGGTCTGGACTGATGGCACTGTTTCTCCCTGGGAAGCAGTAAGCCAAAGTGCTGGCATCCTGATTGGCCAGTTGTCCCCTTTCAAACAACTCGAGACCCAGATGGCAGAAAAAGTGACCATCAGTGCTGGTCTATCCATGCCCTCTGATAAATACAATACTTCTCTACTGGAATTGGACCTATCGACTCGGGCTTGCAACAGCTTGAGAAGAAGTGGCATCTTGACTTTGGGGCAGCTGGTGGGAAAAAGCAGGGAAGGTTTGCCTCCATTGCCCGGCCTCGGGGCCAAGTCTCAAACGGAGGTGAGAGAACTACTGGCTGGGCTAGGCTTTCCGGTTGAAACCAAAGGGAGGGCAAAGTGAGGCACCGAGTAGCCGGACGCAAACTAGACCGGCCCACAGGGCATCGGCTGGCATTGTATCGAAATCTGGTAGCCGCTCTTTTGGATCACGAGAAGATTATCACCAGTGAGGCTAAGGCCAAGGAGATTCGCAGTTTGGCTGACAGGGTAATCACCCTGGGCAAGGATGGCAGCCTTGCTTCAAGGAGACGAGCTCTGGCGTTTATCACCGATAAGAAGGTAATTGACAAGCTGTTTAATGACGTTGCCCCACGGTATGTTAACCGAAGTGGAGGCTATACACGGTTAGTGAAGCTGGGACCTCGTCATGGCGATAACGCTGCCATGGCTCAAATTGAACTGGTTGAGCGGTGAACCTTACAAAGTTCGCTTTGGTCATAGAGTATGATGGCACCAAGTACCACGGCTTTCAATGGCAATCTGGCCTACCTACCATTCAGGCAGAGCTGGAGCAAGCTATAGGAAAGCTTTGCAGACAGTGTAGTAGAGTCATGGCAGCTAGTAGGACTGATACCGGCGTCCACGCTAAAGAACAGGTGGTGAGCTTCTGGGCAGAACCCGCGTTGGCTATGATGACACTAGTTAAAGCGCTAAACTACTATCTCCCCAGTGATATCGCTGTCAAAGCGGCTTACAGGACGAGTGATGATTTCAATGTCAGGGGTGATGCTTTAAGTCGTGAATACTGCTACTATATACTGAATAGTGACAGTAGGTCGCCATTCAGTGAAATGTTCGCTCTATTCATGCCCAAAATGCTAGATATTCAAATCATGAGCAAGGCTTGCCGCCTTATGCACGGGGAGCACGATTTTGTCTCCTTCGCTACTTCCTTGTCTAATATGCAAAACACGGTACGCCATGTCTACGAAGCGGATATTGACCAGAAAGGGGATTTTGTCGTTTTTCGCATAGTGGCGAATTCTTTTTTACGTCACCAGGTACGCAATATAGTGGGGCTCCTCATTAGGTTAGGTTCAGGCAAGTTAGGGTTTGCAGACTTCAGTGGCATCATGCAGGCCAAACAGCCAGGCCTAGCTGGTCCCACTGCGCCTGCCAGGGGTCTATGGCTGACCAAGGTCAACTATGCTAAACCTGTTGGAGGATAGAAGTGAAAACTTATGCTCCCAAAGCTCAAGATATTAAGCGACAGTGGCATCTGGTCAACGCCGACCGCAGGCCTTTGGGCAGACTAGCAGCCCAGGTAGCTAGCCTGCTGATGGGTAAACACAAACCGATTTATGCCCCCTATGTTGATACCGGCGACTATGTTGTGGTGATTAACGCTGCCAAGGTCAACGTATCAGGGAACAAAGCCAGGCAGAAGATCTACTACCGACACTCCGGATTCCCTGGAGGTCTGAAAAGCCCCACCTTTGACGAGGTATTTAGCGCCCATCCTACTCGTGTCATTGAACACGCCGTCAAGGGAATGTTACCTCACAACCGCTTGGGCAGAGCTATGTTTCGGAAACTTAGAGTCTATCCTGGAGAGAATCATCCGCACCAGGGTCAGCTTATGAAAGGGGAAGGTGATAACTCATGACCAAAGAGACTTATGTCTGGGGAACAGGTAAGCGCAAGTCCGCCATAGCGCAGGTGAGGCTTTTCACCGGCGACGGCGGAATAATTGTTAACGACAAGCCTTACGAGCAGGTTTTCCCACGCCTAGAACATCGCCGCATGGTCGAACTTCCCTTCCTGGCTACTGATACCACAGGCAAATTTCATGTTACCGTGAAGGTGAACGGTGGTGGCATCAGCGGCCAAGCTGCAGCCATTCGTCATGGCATTGCCCGAGCTCTAGTAAAAGAGAATCAGCTGTTTAAGCCTGCGCTGCGTGAACACGGTTTGCTTACTCGAGACGCTAGAATCAAAGAACGCAAGAAATATGGCCTGAAACGAGCTCGGAAGGCGCCTCAATACACCAAGCGCTGATTTATCCTGCACTTCCGCACCGTGGCACGGCAACAACAGCCTTCCGGCCGGGCTAAACAATCGGTATTTTCCCAGCCACCACGCAATGACATGCTGTGCCTCATGTGACACGGATTTCCAAAAGAACAAACAGCTGGACAAAGACCCAGCACCTCCAGCGGATTGATTACTTTACATTGTTACCACGGTTCTTCTCTTCAATTCTTCCTGGCTGAGCTTGAGAACTACTTTGTCACCTATTTTTGCTATGTTATCGAATGCTACGTCGTATTTCCTGAGCATCCCCGCTTTCACCACTACATTGCTGATAACCCCTCGCTCAACGTCAAATTCTATATCGCTAACTCTACCTATTATCTCAGCGTTTGCGTCCAGAACCTCTCTCCCTAACAGTTCTTTGAAATTCATATTGACCTCCTTCGCCTCAGTGTTACAACTCCTCAACCGACAGGACTTCGTCCTGTCGCCCACAGTCCCAGGGTATTTTGCCATCACCAGGGTCTCGAATGCAACTAGGTGTACTCGTTCACGTGATTAGTCACACATCGTCGTTGCGCTTTGCCGTTGTAAACTGCTCTTCTTTGTCACTGCGAGCCGAAGGCGTGGCAATCTGCTGCGACGGAGCCGATGCTGAGATTGCTTCGTCGCAGCCCCTTTCGCTTCGCTCAGGGCTTCGGCTCACCCTCGCAAGGACAGGTGGGGCTGCCAGAGCCTTTTCGAACTTGCAATTACAGATAATCCCCTACTTTGAACTCTCCACCACCTATCTGAACTAGTTCACCGAGCCACCTGTGTCTGCCTTTATTGTGCCGAATAGCATCCATCAAACAGCAGGGTACAACAAATTCCGCCACTGACAGTATGACAACATGCAGAATACAGTCAGGACGGAAATCGCACAGCTTGGAAATTTACCTGGATTTTCTTATCCTGGGAACATAGAAATCCTTGCTTACCTTGGGCACATAAAAGTCTTTGCCCACCCTGGGAGCATAGAACTCTACTCCTCTCCTTTTTGGAAGCAGCGCCCTCAGGAATAGCAATAATGCCCCCAGTATTCCCAGAAATATCCCGAATCCTATTCCTGCTTTCTTGAGCTTGCTCATAGCATTGGCTTGGGTAGTCTGTGGATGTTGCGTAGGCCCCTGGGAACGTACAAATCCAGCAGGCTTTCTTTAGCTTTCTCTGCCTCTTTATCCGAAGCCTCATGCTCAAGCTCCTTCAGGCCATCTGCCAGTCTTCCCATTTGTCTGACTATCTCCCTCTTCCTCGCTTCTGATTCTTGTCTTTCCATTTCTTAACACCTCCTTTTTTCGTGCTTTAAGTTCAGCTCGGAATTTCTCTTCGACAAACCAGTACTTCAGTCTGAGTTTCTTCTCACAGGATTATCTATTACAATCTGAATAACTCATTCTGGAGCCTCCTTCCGCATTGCATTTCATTAGCTTGCTCGACCAACTCTGGACATTGTTTTTTACCATTACCCCCATTGTTATGATACATGCTGGCTATTTTGAAGCCCAGTTGCCTATTTCTCCCGTTTATCTTGGAGAGGGCGTTGTCCACCTCATCAATGTCAAACTTGCAATAGCCCAACTCATCACAGCGGATGCTGTGTTCATGGTCGATAACCAGACTATAAACTACTTCCTGGACTTGAGCCGGGGTATAATGCTCAGTCCTCCTGGCCAGATAATCTTTGACATGCTCATCCATTGGAATTGCCTGGGAGAGAGATTCAATCAAGTCCATCCGTTGCTCAACTGAGGGCAGGGCTAGTTTTATGATACGGTCAAATCGCGAAGGCCGCTGGCTCAAGGCTTCATCCAGGATTTCAAGCCAGTTTGTCGTGGCTACGGTGACCACTCCTGTACATTCCTGCACTCCGTCAAGTGCAGAGAGCAGAGCGGCCAGAGCGTCACTCCGGGAATACTGAGAGCGCACCCGCTGCTGGCCGATAAGGTCAATGTCTTCGATGAAGACCATGCTTGGACTGAGGTCTTGAGCCAGTTCATATAATTCGCATATGTATCCGCTATGCATTAGACCGCTTCCATCAGCCAGAATGCAGGTGATGTCGGCGCTATCGTTCACCAGTATCTTGCATATTAAGGTTTTGCCGGTGCCTGGTTCTCCAACCAGCAATATCCCTCTTCGCTGCGGTATCCCATATCTGCTGAGCTCCGTTGTTCGATTGAGGAAGCCTGTGGTGTTGGCGACAATCTGCTCTTTCAGGATTGGGTCCAGTGCCAAATCCTGCCACCCCTTCGATGGTAGCTTCAAGAAGTGGATGCGATGACTGAGGTGTAACTTCTTGCCTTTGTAGAAATTGCCTTCCTTGGCCATGTTACAGACATCTTCAATAAACCTGTGGGCTTCCTTTCTTGTTCGGCTGGAACTGGTTATTACCAGCGAAGCCGGGTCTGTGGCGTTAGCAGCAATAGTAGCTACAAAGCGTTTATCCTCTTTTCGCAATAGCAACAATCCATCGAACAGGATATTTTCGTGCTTGTCATAGTCGGTTTCGGCATCCCGATATCGTGGTGTTGAGCCCCTGTGCCCAAGAACATTGGTCACCTTCCAGCCCTCGGTTTTGATATAACGTTTAAGGGCCCAGGCCAAGAGATCAGCGTAATATCTCGGGGCTGTAAGCGGAGTGTCTGCCTTCTTCTCCTGGCCCAGAAATTTGGCAGCGGTGTCAGCGTGCTTTTCTCTTTGGCCGCTGACATTCAGGCCCGGGATGTTCTCATCATCCTCAGCTAAGTCCTCCAGAGCTTCCTCTATCTCTTGATCATAATTCACCTTTTCGTTACTTCCTCCTTCTAAGCTCCTTTACGCAAGTTACATAAAGAGATAATAACTGATGCCAGTGACATCTAGGCTGTCATGTTTTCTGGAGATTTGGTAGTTATCAGTCAACAACGGTGCTAAAATAGTAATAAGGGTGTCACTCTTAGGAGGTAGGGAATGCTATGAAAGGTGGCAAGTATGATCGCACAGCGCGCCTGCTTCATGTGATTTATATTCTCAACCAAAATCCCCGAGGTATATCCCCCGCAAA
>Ga0209121_10000497_pt1 | contig 41650 bp, 36 predicted proteins | sample Cruoilmetagenom3_FD_187292 | JGI IMG/M metagenome (GOLD analysis project Ga0209121, IMG submission 187292) | Oil polluted marine microbial communities from Coal Oil Point, Santa Barbara, California, USA - Sample 3 (SPAdes) (version 2) | ecosystem: Environmental > Aquatic > Marine > Oil seeps ... | reverse complement strand
TGCCCCCCGAAGCGCCGGCGTTGAGGTCGCGCCGGTCGATCAGAAGCGCCGAAATCCCGCGCAAGGCAAGATCGCGCATGACCCCCGCGCCGGTGGCGCCGCCGCCGATGATCAGCACCTCGGTGTCGTAGTCCATCATGCGTCCTCCGGAAGGTTGACGTCCCTCAGGTCGTCGCCAAGATACTTGCGCTCGTCCGGGCCGAGAATGCCGAGCGAGAGGCAGATCAGCGTCCACAGATGGGTGGTGTGGTAGCCGCCGTCATAGTGCTTCTCGAGGTCCTCGATCTGGCTGTGGCAATTGTGGCAGGGGGTGACGACGTAATCCGCCTCGGTGGCGTCGATCTGGTCGAACTTGCGCTTGCCATAGGCGCGGCGCTCCTCGTTCATGCCCGCCTGCAGGAAACCTCCGCCGCCGCCGCAGCAGTAGTTGGCGGACTTCGAAGGGGTCATGTCGATGAAGTTCTCCTCACCGACCAGGGTCCTGATGAGGAAGCGCAGATCGTCCGCCGCGGTGTCGCCGAGCGACTTGCGGATCAGCTGGCAGGGGTCCTGCACGGTGAACTTGATGTTCTCGGTGTTCCAGTCGGAATTGATCGGCAATTTGCCCTCGCGCACCCACTGGGCGTAATAGGTCACAAGGCTGCCGGCCTCGAAATTGGCCTCCAGCTCGAACCGCTCGATGCCCTTCCATAGCGTGTAGAACGAATGCCCGCATTCGGTGTTGATCCAGACCTCCGGCTCGAGGTCGTTGATCGCGTCGACCCGGGTCTTGACCATCGCCTTCCAGGCGTCGTCGTCGCCGGTGAACATGCAGAAGTTCTCCGCCGCCCAACCCTTGGAGGCATAGGTCCAGTCGGCGCCGACCAGGTCGAAGATCTTCCACATCGGCGCCAGTTCCTCGGGCTCGACCGCCGGCTCGCGCGAGTTCTGGTTGACGACGAACTTCGCGCCCTTCCTGTCCATCGGCGCCTTGAGGTGGGCCCAGGCCGGCTGGTCTTCGTGCACTTCCTCGACGGTTTCCTCGATGATCTCGACGAAATCCTCCGAGCGCAGCCCCATCGCCGAGGTGCTCACATCCATCTGCTGGGCGGCGCAGGAGCGCACGATGCCCTTGGGTTTGTCTTCTTCCGGCCAGACCGAGCGCGCCTTGCCGACCAGCAGCGAGACGTCGATCCCCATCGGGCAGACATAGGCGCAGCGCTTGCACTGGGTGCAGGCCCAGACCCAGGGCGTGGTGGAAAGCTCCTCGTTCATCCCCAGCATCGCCATGTTGATGAAGCGGCGCGGATCCATCCCGAACAGCCCCGACGCCGGGCAGCCCGACGAACAAAGTCCGCACCCCACACAGGCATCATAACTCGCCCCTTCGGGCAGCAAGTCCTTCGCAACCTCGAGAAAATCCAAACGGGGGGCTTCGGCATTCATGACGTGAGCGTCCTTCTGATCGCGTCTTTCCAGACTTCGAGGCGTTGGGTGCGGGTCCCCGCTGCCATCATGGGTTCAAATCGGTGTTCGACCGCCCAGGACTTGGCGAAGGTCTCGCGGTCGGGATAGACGCCCGCCTTCATGCCTGCGAGCCAGGCTGCGCCTTTGGCGGTCGTTTCCAGCGTGGTCGGCCTGTCGACGGGGCGGGCGAGGATGTCGGCAAGGAAGCGCATGGTGTAGTCCGAGGCGGCCATGCCGCCATCGACACGCAACGCTGTGTCGTCCGGCAGGTCTTTCCAGTCGGCCTTCATCGCCTGGAGCAGGTCATGGGTCTGATAGCCGACCGCTTCGAGCATGGCACGGGCAAACTCGTTCGGCCCGGTGTTGCGCGTGAGCCCGAAGACGGCGCCCCTGGCTTCGGGATCCCAGTAGGGCGCGCCGAGACCGGTGAACGCGGGCACCAGCACCACATTCTGCTCCGGGTCGGCGGCCCGGGCCATCGCGCCGGTCACCCCGGCGTGGCTTACCATCTTCATCGCGTCTCGGAGCCATTGCACCCCGGCGCCGGCGATGAAAATCGACCCTTCGAGGGCGTATGTCGGCTTGCCGTCGAGCTGATAGGCGATGGTGGTGAGCAAGCGGTTTTTCGACGTCACCATCTCGGTGCCGGTGTTGAGGAGCGCGAAACACCCGGTGCCGTATGTCGATTTGAGCATACCGGGTTGGAAACAGGCCTGGCCGACGGTTGCTGCCTGCTGGTCGCCCGCGACACCGCGGATCGGGATCTCGGCGCCCAATACGGAGGCGTCCGTCGTCCCGAAGTCGGCGGCGCTGTCCTTGACTTCGGGCAGCAGCGACATCGGCACGCCGAGCAGGGCGCAGATGTCGGGATCCCAGCGGCCGTTGCGAATGTCGTAGAGCATCGTGCGCGCGGCGTTGGTGGCATCGGTGACATGTTCACGCCCGCCGGTGAGGCGCCAGATCAGAAAACTGTCGATCGTGCCGAAGGCGAGCTTGCCGGCTTCGGCCCGTTCGCGCGCGTCGCCGACGTTGTCGAGCAACCATTTGACCTTGGTGGCGGAGAAATAGGGGTCGAGCAGCAGGCCGGTGCGCTCGGTCACCATTTTCTCGTGGCCCGCGGCCTTGAGCGCGGCGCAGGTATCGGCGGTGCGCCGATCCTGCCAGACGATGGCATTGTGGATGGGCCTGCCGGTCTCGCGGTCCCAGATCACCGTGGTCTCGCGCTGGTTGGTGATGCCGATCGCCGCGATCTCGGCGGCGCTCACCTTGTCGAGCACACTGCGCGCGGTGGCGAGCTGGGTCGTCCAGATCTCCTCGGCATCATGTTCGACCCAGCCAGAGGTCGGGTAGTGCTGGGTGAATTCGGCCTGCGCGGTGGCGACGGGGCATAGATCCGCGTCGAAGACGATCGTCCGTGACGAGGTGGTGCCTTGATCGAGCGCGAGAATATGGGTCATGCCGCCGCCTTCCTTCTATCTGTTGTCAAACCAGCCCGAAACCGCGGTCACTTGGTCCGCCGAGAGTTTAAGCCCGAGTTTCGTGCGCCGCCAGACAACATCTTCGGCGGAGCGGGCAAATTCGCGGTCGCGAAGCCAGATCAGCTCGGCCTCGGTGAGCGTCGCGCCGAAATCGCGACCGAGGTCGGCTTTGGATTTCGCATCGCCCAGCACCCCGCGCGCCTCGGTGCCGTAGAGCCGCACGAGACGCCCCGCCCAGTCGGGCCCGAGGAAAGGGTAGTCATTTTCGAGGCCTTCGGCGAGGGCCCGGGCCCCGTCCCAGGGGAAATCGCCCCCCGGCAACGGCGCGCCCGCCGTCCAGGCCCCGGGCACGCCGAGCTTGTCGAGTGCGGCTTCGGCGAGGCGGCGGTAGGTGGTGATCTTGCCGCCGAAGATGTTGAGCAGCGGCGGACCATCTTCGTCGAGCGACAGCACGTAGTCACGGGTCGCCTCGGTCGCCGAGCTGGCGCCGTCGTCGTAGAGCGGGCGCACGCCGGAAAAGCGCCAGACGATGTCGGCGCGCGTGACCGGCTCTCTGAAATAGTCCGACACAAAGGCGCAGAGGTAGTCGGCCTCCTCGTCGGTGCAGACCGGCCCGAGGGGATCGTCCCCGTGGTCGGTCTCGGTTGTGCCGATCAGGGTGAAATCCTGCTCGAAAGGCATCGCGAAGACGACCCGGCCGTCCGCACCCTGCATCAGGTAGGGCTGGTCGTGATCCGTCAGGCGCGGCACCACGATATGGCTGCCGCGCACCAGGCGGACGCTTTCCCTGGTCGGCAGAGCGAGGGTTTCGGTGACCATCTTCGACACCCAGGGCCCGGCGGCATTGACCAGCTTGCGCGCGCGGTAGGTGCTGACGGCGCCCGTGACCGCATCGGTGGCCTCGATCTCCCACATTTCGCCCGTCCGCCGGGCAGCCGTCACCCGCGTCCGGGTGCAGATCTTGGCCCCGCGCTGCGCAGCGTCGACTGCGTTCAGCACCACCAGGCGCGCGTCATCGACCCAGCAGTCGGAATACTCGAACGCGGTGGCGAAGGCGGGCTTGAGCGCCTTGCCCACCGGCGCTGTCGACAGGTCCAGCGTGCGGGTGCCGGGCAGGATCTCGCGGCCGCCGAGATGGTCGTAGAGGAACAGCCCGAGCCGGATCAGCCAACGCGGCCGCAGGCCTTTGTGATAGGGCAGGACAAACCGCAACGGCCACGAGATATGCGGCATGGCGCGCAGCAGAACTTCGCGTTCTTTCAGGGCCTTACGGACCAATCCGAACTCGTAGTACTCGAGGTAGCGAAGCCCCCCGTGGAACAGTTTCGACGATGCAGAAGAGGTCGCCGCGCCGAGGTCGCCCTGTTCGGCCAGCACCACGTCAAGGCCTCGGCCGGCAGCGTCGCGCGCGATGCCGACGCCGTTCACGCCGCCGCCGATGATGAATAGGTCCCAGACCCGATCTTTTTCGCTCATGTCTTCACCCCTTCCGGTGTTACAACCCCGATCAGCGCAGCCGCAACGAGGTCTTGGCGTCGAAGAAGAAGGCGCCGTCGGGATTGAAATCCAGCCCGACCGTGGTGCCTTCCGCGATTGGCTCGTTGCCCTTGATCTCGACCACGATGCGTTCGCCGGTGGTGGCGCGCAGGTAATCGTAGGCGACACCGCCGAGGCGCTCGCGGATCTCGACCTTCAGCGACGATTGTTCTTCGTGCACGCCGAGCTCCTGTGGCCGCATGCCGACAAGCACCTCGCTGCCGGTGGCGGGGAGGGATACCGAGGTTTCGATCTCCTGGCCGTCGAGCGCGCCCACCGCGACCTTGCCGGCCCCCGTGACCTTCGCCGTGAGGAAGTTCATCGACGGCGAGCCGATGAAACCGCCGACGAAGACGTTGTCGGGGTCCTGATAGAGGTCCATCGGCGAGCCGACCTGTTCGATATAGCCGTTACGCAGCACCACGATCTTGTCGGCGAGCGTCATCGCCTCGACCTGGTCGTGGGTGACGTAGATCATCGTCGCGCCGATCTCCTTGTGAAGGCGCGAGATCTCGACCCGCATATCGACCCGAAGCTCGGCATCGAGGTTGGAGAGCGGCTCGTCGAACAGGAAGACATCCGGGCCCCGGGTGATCGCCCGGCCGATCGCCACACGCTGGCGCTGGCCGCCCGACAGCGCTTTGGGTTTGCGCTGCAGGTAGGGGCCGAGTTGCAGGATCTCGGCGGCGCGCGCGACCTTCTGCTCGACCTCGGCTTTCGGCGTGCCGGTCATCTTCAGCCCGAACCCCATGTTCTCTTCCACCGTCATGTGCGGATAGAGCGCATAGGTCTGGAACACCATCGCCACGCCGCGCTCGGCCGGGTCGGCGCGGGTCACGTCGCGCCCGCCAATCTGGATCTCGCCTTTGGTCGTCTCTTCCAACCCCGCGATCATCCTCAAGAGGGTGGACTTGCCGCAGCCAGAAGGGCCGACGAAGACGCAGAATTCGCCTTCGTCGATCTCGAGATCCACACCGTGGATGACCTCGATCTCGCCGAACCGTTTCACGGCGTTCTTCAGGGTGACTCCGGACATTCTTTTCTCCTTGTCAGGCGGGGAAGTGCCAATGCGTGGCTTCTTCGCCGATCTTCTGGGCAGTTCTCAACAGGGCGGGGCGGAAGGCCTTGAGACCTTCCGCGGTGTGACGGGTTGTCGAGGTGGCAATCGAAAGCGCGCCGATCACGCGGCCGTTGGCATCCAGGATCGGGGCGGCGATCGAATTGATCCCGTGTTGGTGTTCCTGCCGGTCGAAGCCGACGCCGTCGCGGCGGATCACGCCGAGTTCGGCGATCAACTCGGCGGCCGATCCGATCGTGTCGTCGGTGTAGCGAAAGAAGCTTTGCTGCTGGAGCGCCAGTTCGAGCCGCTTGGGGGCAAGAAAGGCGAGAATGCATTTGCCGACGCCGGTGGCGTAGGCCGGCGCGACCTGACCGACGCGGGCCAGCGTATCGAACTGGTCGGTGGCCTTGAGCTTGTCGATGAACAGGACCTGGCCATTGTCGAGCTGGGCGAGGTGCACCGATTCGCCCACTTCCGTCGCCAGCGCTTCGATGTACGGCCGTGCGATCGGGGCCAGCGACGCGGTCTTCCAGGCGGCGTGCGCGAGCCTCATGAGGCGGGCGCCGAGCCAGTAGGTGCCGTCCGGATTATAGGCCAACATGTTCTGATTGGTAAGCGTCTGCAGGAACCGGTAGAGCGTCGCCTTGGGGTAGGGAGATACCTCGAGCAGCTCGGCAAACCGCACCGGGCGGCCGAACTCGGCCACGCAATCGAGCACTTCCAGGGCTTTGCCCACAGTGCCATCGCCGGGCGATTGCTTGTTCATTCCGGTTTCCTCCCGTTTCGTCCGGCGCGCGCCAACGAAACTGTTGACATTGATAGCGGATCGGATCAGTGTTTTCAATAGTTGAGATTTGGTTTCAATTAATGGAACTCATTTGTGTGGAGCCATTGTCAGCATATGACCAGAACGTAAAAGGGAGGACACCATGCGTTCAATCCTCGCGCTGTCGACCTCGGCCATTGCCGTCGTCGCAGCCTCGACCGCTGTTGCGGGCACCGTCAAATATTACGCGGACTACGACCCGGCACCGCTGGCGGCGATGGAAGAGATCATCGCCGATTTCGAAGCCCTGAACCCCGAGATCGACATCGAGCTTCAGAACTTCGACCACGAAGGCTACAAGACCTCGATCCGCAACTTCCTGTCGGCCGATGCACCGGACCTCGCGAACTGGTACGCCGGCAACCGCATGGCCCCCTTTGTCAACTCGGGCCAATTCGCGGATATTTCGGATGTTTGGGAAGCCAACGGGTTGAAAGACCTGCTCGCCTCGGCGCTGCCCTCGATGACCATCGACGGCAAGCAGTGGGGCGTGCCCTATACCTACTACCAGTGGGGCATCTACTACAACAAAGACGCCTACGCGAAGGCCGGCGCGCAAGTGCCTGAAACCTATGACGACTTCGTCGCCAACTGCGCGCTGTTCGAAGCGGCCGAAATCGACTGCCTGACCACCGGCACCAAAGCGTTGTGGCCGGGCGCGGGCATTTTCGACTACATGAACCTGCGCACCAACGGCTACGAGTTCCATATGGATCTCGCCAACGGCAAGGTCGCCTGGACCGACGACCGCGTCCGTGCCACCTTCGCCGAATGGGCCAAGCTCGTGGAGCCCGGCTACATCACCGACAACCACGCCGCGCTCGACTGGCAGGATGCCGCCGCGCAACTGGTTCAGGGCACGGCCGCGCATTACGTCATGGGCAACTTCGCCGTCGCCGTCTTCAAGGAAGGCGGGATGACGAACGAAACCCTCGGCTTCATGCCGTTCCCGACGATCAACCCGGATGTGCCGCGCGCCGAAGAGGCGCCGACAGACACGATCCACCTGACCGCGGGCGCGACCAACGTGGAAGACGCGAAAGCGTTCCTCGCCTACATGGCCGGGGCCGATGCCCAGACCAAGATGAATGCGGCGATGGGCCAGCTTCCGATCAACAAGGACGCCACGGTTGCCGCCGATGACCCGTTCATCAGCGCCGGCTTCGAGCTCCTGTCGACCACCCCGGGCGGCATCGCGCAGTTCTTCGACCGCGACGCGCCGGCCGAGATGGCCAAGATCGGCATGGAAGGCTTCCAGCAGTTCATGGTGCAACCCGATCAGCTCGACGCGATCCTGGAGCGGCTCGAAAAGGCCCGCCAGCGGATCTACGAGTGATCTGAGCGTAAGCGTGCGGCCGGGGATGTCTTCCCGGCCGCACCAACACCTGGCCGCCCGCATCTCACCGGGCGGCCGGGCGACACTCCAATATTGTCGGAAGGAGTGCCAGCATGCGCCTTGCCAGCACTGAGACCCGGCGCCGCTCCTGGTGGCGCGAAAACCAGCAGACCCTGACCCCGTATATCTTCCTGATCCCGGGTGTTTTGTTCTTCATGGTCTATGTGATTGTCCCGATTTTCGAAAGCTTCTGGCTGTCCGGTTTCAAATGGGACGGTCTTGGTGAGCGCGAATGGATCGGCGCCGCGAACTATGTTGAACTGATGGATGACCCGGCGTTCTACACCTCGCTCAAGAACAACGTCATCTGGCTGGTGCTGTATCTGCTTGCCATTCCGGCCGGTTTGTTCATCGCGATCTTTCTCAACCAGAAAGTGGTCGGGATCCGCGCCTACAAATCGCTGTTCTTCTTCCCCTTCGTGATCAGCCAGGTCGTCGTCGGCCTGATTTTCGCGTGGTTCTACGCGCCGAATTTCGGCCTGTTCTACATCCTGATCGAAAAGATCACCGGATCAGGCGTTGCGCTGCTCGCCGACCCCGACCTGGTCACCTACGGGATCATCGCTGCCGGTCTCTGGCCGCAGATCGCGTATTGCATGATCCTCTATCTCACCGGTCTGAACGCGGTCGATCCCGAGCAGATCGAGGCCGCCCGGCTCGACAACGCCAAGGGCTTCAAGATGCTCTGGTACGTGATCCTGCCGCAGCTCCGGCCGGCAACGTTCCTCGCTATGGTGGTGACCGTGATCGGCGCGCTGCGGTCCTTCGACCTTGTCTCGATCATGACCGATGGCGGGCCTTTCGGCTCCAGCCGGGTGCTCAGTTTCTACATGTTCGAACAGGCCCTCTCGGAATACGGCTACCGGATGGGCTACGGCGCTTCCATCGCCGTGGTTCTGTTCCTCATCATGATGGTCTTCATCTCCGGTTTCATCGGCAAGATGGTGTCCGACGAACGCGGGGGAAATTGAGATGTTTCCACGTCCTATCGAACATCAATCGAGGGCAGTGCGGGTCGGCTATCAGCTCGCCCTCCCGATTGCGCTGATCCTCTGGCTGCTGCCGCTCCTCGGCGTTGCCATCACCTCGGTGAAACCGGCCTCCGACCTCGCGTCGGGCAACTACTTCGGCATGCCGAGCCACTTTGCTTTTTCGAACTACGTCGATGTGTTCACCAATTCGCCGATCGGGCAGTACATCTTCAACTCGTTCAAGGTGACCATTCCGACGGTGATCGGCACGCTGATCCTGTCTTGCCTCACCGGCTTTGCGCTCGGTGTCTACAAGTTCCGCGCCAACATCTTCATCTTCTTCATGTTCGTGGCCGGCAATTTCGTGCCGTTCCAGATCCTGATGGTGCCGGTGCGCGACATGACGGTGAACTTCGGGCTCTACAATACGACGACGGGGCTCGCGCTGTTCCACATCGCCTTCCAGACCGGGTTCTGCACGCTGTTCATGCGCAACTTCATCCGCGCCCTGCCGCGTGAGTTGATCGAGGCGGCGCGGGTCGAGGGTGTAAGTGAGGTCAAGATCTTCTGGTACGTGGTGATCCCGCTGATGCGGCCCGCCATCGCCGCGCTGAGCGTGTTGATCTTCACCTTCATCTGGAATGACTACTTCTGGGCCACGGTGCTGACGACCTCGTCGTCGACCCAGCCTGTCACCGCCGGTCTCTACGCGCTCAACGGCCAGTGGATCGCCCAGTGGCAACTGGTCTCGGCCGGTGCGATCGTCGCGGCGATGCCGCCGGTGCTGATGTTCTTCCTGATGCAGCGCCACTTCATCGCCGGTCTCACGCTCGGGGCGGTGAAATGATCCGAACCTGGCGACTGGATGACAGACGCCAATCGCTGGTTCTCGGCTCCCACAAGGAACATCTCGCAGAGGTGATCTACTGGGGGCCGAGATTGCCCGACGAAGAGAACCTCGAGACCCTCTACGGCGCCGTCGCGATCGACGTCACAGGCGGCATGCTCGACCTCAACCCGGAGCTGTCGATCTGCCCCGAGGCAACGCGGAGTTTTCCCGGCCAGCCGGGGCTGATCCTGCGCCATGAGAACGGCGAGCCGCTGTTGCCGAAATTCTGTTTCGCGGCGGCCGAGGAGAGCCCCGGGCGGCTGGTGCTCACCTACCGCGACGTGACCAACACGCTCACCTATACCGCGCGGTTCGAGATCGACGACCAGACCCACATGATCGAGGCGCAGGCGCGGCTCGAGTGCGAAGAGGCCTTGCACCTGCACTGGTTCGCGGCCCCGGTCTTCCCCGCGCCGCAGCTCTCGGACGAGATGATCGATTTCGCCGGGCGCTGGTGCGGTGAGTTTCAGATGAACCGCACGCCCTGGAGCCCGGGTGTGCGCTACCGCGAGAACCGGACCGGGCGCACCGGGCACGAGCATTTCCCCGGGTTGATCGTGCCGAGCCACGGCGCCACCAACGCGCGCGGCGAGGCATACGCGTTCCATTACGGCTGGTCCGGCGGGCACAAGATGATCGCCGAGGAACTGCCCGACGGGCGGCGCCAGATCCAGTGGGGCCATGCCGCCCGGATGGAGACCAAGGCGCAGAAAAGCTTCGAGACCGCAACGCTTTACGCGATGTATTCGGGCGACGGCCTGAACGGCTGCGCGATCGCCTTCCAGCGGCATCTGCGCGACCGGATCGTGACCTGGCCGAAGCCGGCCACGCCGCGGCCGGTGCACTACAATTGCTGGGAAGCGGTCTACTTCGACCACGACCTGCCGGTCCTCAAGGATATCGCCGCGCGCGCCGCCGCCCTCGGCGCCGAGCGCTTCGTGCTCGACGACGGCTGGTTTGGTGACCGCGACGATGACACCCGCGCGCTCAGCGACTGGGAGGTCGATCCGCGCAAGTATCCCGACGGGCTGACCCCGCTGATCGACCACGTCCACGGGCTCGGCATGAGCTTCGGGATCTGGTTCGAGCCGGAGATGATCAACCCGGATTCCAACGTCTTTCGCAAGAACCCGGGCTGGGCGCTCGGCAGCGAGGACCAGATCCTCGGCCGCGGCCAGATGGCGCTCGACATGTCGAACATCGCGGTGCGCGAGTACCTGTTCGACCGCGTCGGCGCGGTGCTCGGCGAGAACGAGATCGACTACATCAAGTGGGATCACAACCGGGTGCTGCCGATGCCCGACGCGGCCCAGACCCGGGGCACCTATGCGCTTCTCGACCGGTTGCGCGCGGCGTTCCCGGCCGTCGAGATCGAAAGCTGCGCCTCGGGCGGCGGGCGGATCGACTTCGGCATTCTCAGCCGCACCCAGCGGGTCTGGCTCTCGGATAGCAACGACGCGCTGGAGCGGCTCAAGATCCAGCACAACGCGGCGATTTTCCTGCCCGGGGCTGTCACCGGCTCCCATGTCGGCCCGCGCATCTGCCACACCTCCGGCCGGGTGCTCGACATGCGCTTTCGCGCCTGGGTCGCCGCCCAGCGCCACATGGGGTTCGAGATGGACCCGCGCGAGCTGACCGAGGAGGAAGCCCGTGTTCTGACCGAGGTGACCGCCTGGTGGAAGCAGAACCGCGACTGGATGTATTCGGCCGACATCCTGCGCCTCGACAGTCCCGATCCGAGCGTGATCGCCGAGCAGCAGCTCGCCGAAGGGGGGGGACGCTTCGTGGTGTTCGCGGGCAAGGCCGACACCTCGCGCCAGATCGCCCCGCGCCCGTTGCAGTTCGCGCGCCTCAACCCCGACGCGCTCTACCGCGTCGAGCTTGTCAACCGCGACGACGCGCCGGAGCTCTCGCGCGGTACCCCGCTCCTGAAAGAGGGGCCCGTCACCCTTTCGGGGCGCTACCTGATGAGCCACGGCCTGACCCCGCCGTGGTCCTTCCCCGAAACCATGTGGGTCATCGAAGGGGTCCGGCTCTGAGGTCAGGGGCCGGGCGCGCAGTTGGGCGGGTTGCCCCAGCACGCCCCAGGGAGGGCAGGAGCCATGGAACAGTTTGATTTCGACGCGCATCCGCACCGGCGCTTCAACCCGCTCAAGGGGGAGTGGGTGCTTGTCTCACCGCATCGCAACAAGCGGCCCTGGCAGGGGCAGCAAGAGAAACCGACGGCCGACACGCGCCCCGCGCATGACCCGGGCTGCTACCTTTGTGCGCGCAACAGCCGCAGCTCGGGGGCGGTCAACCCCGACTACACGGGCACCTTCGTCTTCGACAACGACTTCCCGGCGTTGCTCACGGACACCCCCGAGGGATCCAGCGATGAGCCGATGTTCAGGATGCGCAGCGTGCGCGGCACCGCGCGCGTGATGTGCTTTTCCGATCGCCATGACCTGACGCTGCCGGAACTGCCGGTGGCAGCGATCCGGACCGTGGTCGACACCTGGGCCGACCAGGTCACCGAGCTCGGGCAAACCTGGGACTGGGTCGCGGTGTTCGAGAACAAGGGCCAGGTCATGGGCTGTTCGCAGCCGCACCCGCATGGTCAGATCTGGGCCAGCGACTTCATTCCCAACGAGGTCGCCTGCGAGGATGCACGCCAGGCCGCCTGGCTGTCCGAGACCGGGCGCAACCTGCTGGTCGATTACGCCGAAGCGGAGAGCGCCAAGGGCGACCGGGTGGTGGTCGAGAACGACGACTGGGTTGCCGCGGTGCCCTGGTGGGCGGTCTGGCCGTTCGAGACGCTGCTGATGCCGCGCGCACATACACTGCGCCTGCCGGACCTCTCGGGGGCCCAGCGCGATGGGTTGGCGCAGGTGCTCAAAGACCTCACGACGGCCTATGACAACCTGTTCGAGACCGAGTTCCCCTACACGATGGGCTGGCACGGCGCGCCGCAGGGCGACGGCAACTACGACCACTGGCAACTGCACGCGCATTTCTACCCGCCGCTGTTGCGCTCGGCCACGGTGCGCAAGTTCATGGTGGGATACGAGATGCTCGCCGAGGCCCAGCGCGATCTGACGGCGGAGTCCGCGGCGGAGCGCCTGCGCGCCTTGCCGAAAACGCATTACAAGGCGGGAGGGTGACATGCACACATCCACCGAGACGGATCTGAACAGGACGGCGTCCCAGGGTTTCGAGGCGCGGTTTGGCCGCGTGCCCGCGGTGGTCGCCTTCGCGCCCGGCCGGGTCAACCTCATGGGCGAACATACCGACTACAACGGCGGCTACGTGCTGCCGATGCCGCTCGGGCTCGGTGTCTCCGTCGCACTCGGGCCCGGCGATTCGCCCGGCGACATTCGCTTCGCCAGCGCCGCATTCGAGGCCGAAGAGACCCGCAGGGTCGATGAGGCCGCCACCGGCGCGTGGTCGGACTACGTGCTCGGCGCACTAAAGGCGCTGGTAACATCCGAGATCACTGAGGCCGGCCTGTGCGTCTTCGTTGCCTCCAACCTGCCGATGGGTGCCGGGCTATCCAGCTCGGCCGCCATCGAGATCGGCACCCTGCGCGCGGCGGCGGCGATGTTTTCAAAGCCCGCCGACCCGGTCGACTTCGCCCTGAAGGCCCGCGCTGTCGAGAACGACTTCGTCGGCATGCCCTGTGGTATCATGGACCAGTTCGCGGTCTCCGTCGGCGCGCCTGGCAACGCGCTGTTTCTCGACACCCGGACCCTGGAGTACCACCCCGCGCCGCTGCCCGAGGGCTACAGCTTCCTGGTGATCCATTCGGGCGTCAGCCACCAACTCACCGACTCCGGCTACGCCACCCGGGTCGCCGAATGCAAAGCGGCCTGCACGGCCCTCGGGGTCGAGATGCTGAGCGATCTGGACGACGACGACCTACCCCGGATCGACGCGATCGCCGAACCGCTGAACCGCCGTGCCCGTCATATCGTGACCGACAACAGGCTCACCCGCGACGGGCTCGCGGTGCTTGAAGCGGGCGACGCGGTCGCCTTCGGCCGGTTGATGGTCGGGAGCCACGCGACCGAGCGTGACAATTACCAGATCACCGTGCCCGAGACGGATGCGCTGGTGGCGGCGGCGGTGGCCGACGGCGCCCTGGGCGCGCGCCAGACCGGCGGCGGGTTCGGTGGTGCGATCGTCGTGCTGGTCGCTGACGAGGCCGTGGACGGGTTCTCCGCCCGGCTTGCCGCGGCCTTCCCCGCGACCCGGCTTCTGGCGGTGACCTGACGGGGCAATGCCGGCCTCCGGCCGCGACCGGCGGATGGATCCGAATTCTGGGAGACAGCGATGAAACGTGAGCTTGGCACCTGTTACTATCCCGAACACTGGCCGCGCGAGATCTGGGAAGAGGACGCCGCGCGCATGGCTGAGGCCGGTATCCGCTGGGTGCGGATCGGGGAGTTTGCCTGGTCGCGGCTCGAGCCGGCGCCGGGTGACTTGCGTTTCGACTGGCTCGACGATGCCATCGAAGTGCTGGGGGCGGCGGGCCACAAGGTGGTGCTCGGCACGCCGACCGCGACGCCGCCGCGCTGGATGCTGACCAAGCATCCCGATATGCTGGCGGTCGATGCCGAGGGCCGGCCACGCGGCTTCGGCTCACGCCGGCATTACGATTTCTCCCACGCCGGCTACCGCGAGGAAACAGCCCGCATCGTCACCCTGCTTGCGACACGCTACGGGCAGAACCGCCATGTCGCCGCCTGGCAGACCGACAACGAATATGGCTGCCACGACACCGTGGTTTCCTATTCCGCGGCGGCGCGCAACGCCTTTCAAAACTGGCTGCGCGCGCGTTACCCAGGAACAGGCAACGACGGCGATATCGACGCGCTGAACACCGCCTGGGGCAACGTTTTCTGGTCGATGGAATACCGTTCCTTTGATGAGATCGAGCTGCCGAACCTGACCGTAACGGAGCCGAACCCGTCTCACAGCCTTGATTTCCGGCGCTTTTCCTCGGATCAGGTGGTGACCTACAACCGGCTCCAGGCCGAGATCATCCGCGCGTTTTCCGATGCGCCGATCTCCCACAACTACATGGGCAAGGTGACCGAGTTCGACCATTTCGCGGTCGGGGCGGACCTGGAGATTGCCACCTGGGACAGCTACCCGCTGGGCTTCCTCGAGGACCGGATCATCGCCGAGCCTTCGTATAAGCGCAAGTTTGCACGCCAAGGCGACCCGGATTTCCAGGCGTTTCACCACGACCTCTACCGTGCGGTCGGAAACGGCCGCTGGTGGGTGATGGAACAGCAGCCCGGGCCGGTGAATTGGGCGCCCTACAACCCCGCGCCGCTCCCGGGCATGGTGCGGCTGTGGACCTGGGAAGCCTTTGCCCACGGCGCCGAGGTCGTCAGCTACTTCCGTTGGCGTCAGGCGCCGATGGCCCAGGAACAGATGCATGCAGGCCTGTTGCGCCCCGACAGCGCCGATGCCCCGGCGATGGCCGAAGTGCGCGAAGTGGCGGCCGAGCTTGCCGAGGCGGGCGAAGTGACGTGCGGGCAGGCGCCGGTCGGGATCCTGTTCGACTACGATGCCGACTGGGCCTGGAACGTCCAGCCACACGGGCGTGGGCTCGACTACCTCTGGCTCGTCTTCGATCAGTACCGGGCTCTGCGCGCACTTGGGCAGAGCATCGACATCCTGCCGCCGTCCACCCGCGACTTCTCCGGCTACCGGCTCGTTACCGTGCCGGGGATGATGTTCTTGCCCGAAGATCTCAAGGCGGCGCTGACGGCGAGCGAGGCCATCGTGGTGTTCGGGCCCCGGACCGGCGCGCGCACCGGGTCGATGGCGATCCCGGTGCCGCTGCCGCCCGCGATACCGGGCCTCGACGTCACCGTCACGCGGGCCGAGAGCTTGCGACCCGACATGCCGGAGCCGCTCGATGGCGGCGGCGCACTGGTGGGTTACCGCGAAGACCTCGAAGGCCGCGCGGAAGCACGGTTGCGGACGGAACGGGGCGCACCGGTGATGGTGTCGAATGGCCGGCTCAACTATCTCGGCGCCTGGCTCGACCAGCCCGGATTCAAGCGCCTGTTCGCCGAGCTCGGTGTCGCGGCCGGGCTCGATCTCCTGGACCTGCCCGAGGGCGTGCGGGTGCGCGAGACCGGGGCCGAGCGCTTCTGGTTCAACACCGACACCCAAGCCCATGAGGTGGCCGGGCGGCGGCTGAACGCGGTTTCGGTGCTGCGCGAGCCCCGCTGAGGTTGCGAACTCGCCGGGGCAGGGGCAAGGCCTGGCCGCCGGGCGCGTTTTTCGGTGCGAAAAACGGATCGGAAAACGGGCGTTTTCCGTGTCGAAATCCGCAACGGATTTCGCGCCGGGCGGCAACGTGGCGATGCTACTGAAACTTGCGAAACACCGTCGTCCGGTCGAACACCTTCTCGAGGTCGGCCATGCGTTCGCGGGTCGTCTCCCAGAGCTCCTCCTGGACGGCGGCGATCAGGGTCTCGGTGAGAAGCAGGAGCGCGGCGGAGCTGTCCCAGGCGGAGGGGACTTCGATCCGGGCGGCAAAGCTGTGGTCGGCGAAAGCCTGTGCAGGCGACAGCCATTGGTCGGTGAACAGCACCACCTTCGCCTCCTGCTCGCGGGCCATCCGCGCCATGTCGAGCGCCGCGTTCTCGTAGCGGCGGATGTCATAGATCACCAGCACGTCTCCGGGGCGGATGTCGAGCAGCGCGTGGCTCCAGCCCGACGAGTTGCGCCGCACGTGGTGCACGCCGCGGCGAATCACCTGCAGGTGCAACTCGAGGTACTCGGACAGCGCGTGGGTCACCCGTCCGCCGGTGACGAAGACCTCGCGCTCCATGTCGGCGAGCAGAGCGGTCGCCGCGTCAAACTCGCCCGGGTTCACCTGTCCCAGCGTCTGGCGGATGTTGGCCAGCACCGCATCGGCGAAGCGGTTGAGCATGTGGCTTTCGGGCGCATGGCGCGACCAGGCTTCGTGCTTCTCGATCGGGTTGGACATCCGCGCTTCAAGCTCGACGCGCAGCGCCGCCTGGAACTCGGGAAACCCGGAATAGCCCAGTTTCTGAACCATCCGCGCAACCGTTGGGGTCGAGACGCCCGCGGCCTCCGCGAGCCGGGTGATCGAGCCCATGCCGGAGACCGGATAATTCTGCGTTATCACGCCCGCGAGCTGTTTTTCCGCCCGGGTGAGCGTGGAGAACAGAGCGCTCAACATATCCTGCACGCTTTCTGCCAAGTGCCTGTTCCTTCGGCGAAGCCTTCCGTGGCCTGTCCGAAATGTAAACATAGTTTCACGCGTAAATCGAGCGAAGAAAAGTTTTCAGATTTGGGTTGACAGGATACGCCACCCGGAGACAGCTTTGGGGCAGACAAAGGGCGAGGGCAGATGCGTCAATCCGGTGCACCGATCGAGGCGGTCAAGACATTGGGGCCGGATGGCCCGGCGCCGGTGCTGCTGCTCTGCGAGCACGCCTCGAACGCCTTTCCCGACGCTTTTGGAACACTCGGCCTCGACGCCGCCACCCGGACGAGCCATGCCGCGTGGGATCCCGGTGCCCTGGCGCTGGCGGCGCGGCTGTCGTCTGCATGGAGCGTGCCGCTCGTCCACGGTACCGTGTCGCGGCTGGTCTACGACTGCAATCGCCCACCGGACGCGCCGGACGCGATCCCGGTCAAAAGCGAGTTGCACGAGATTCCGGGCAACCGCGATCTCACCGAGGCGGCGCGCGCGGCCCGGGTAGCGGCCGTCTACACGCCCTTCGTTGCCGCCGTCGATGCCGCGGTCGCCCGGGCGGCCCCGCAGGCAATCGTGACGATCCACAGCTTCACACCGGTCTATTTCGGCAAGCCCCGGTCCGTCGAGATCGGCATTCTCTACGACCGCGACACCCAGCTCGCCGACGCGCTCTTGTCGGAGGATTGGGGCGGGCGCGAGGTGCGCGGCAACGAACCCTACGGCCCGCAGGACGGGGTGACCCATTCGTTGAAGCTGCATGGCGTCGCGCGCGGACTTCCGAACGCGATGATCGAAGTGCGCAACGATCTGCTGGACGATCCGGTCAGCCGCGAGGCGGTGTTCCGGCTCATATCGCGCAACCTCGCGCATGCGCTCGACCGGTTCGGCATCGGGCTGGAAGGAGCGCTGTGATGGTGCATTTCGCCCGCGGCTACATCCGCATCGTCGATGCCGTGAACTACCGGCTGGGCCGGGTGATGATGTACGGGATTTTCGTGATGATGGCGATCCTGCTCTGGTCGTCGATTTCCAAGACCTTCTTCCTGCCGTCGCTCTGGACGCTGGAAATGGCCCAGTTCGCGATGGTGACCTATTACATCCTCGGCGGCCCCTATTCGCTGCAGATGGGCTCCAACGTGCGCATGGACCTGTTTTACGGCAGCTGGCGCCCGCACACCAAGGCCTGGGTCGACGCCTTCACGGTGTTTTTCCTGATCTTCTATCTCGGCGTGCTGGTCTGGGGCGCGGTCGATTCCACGATCTACAGCTTCCAATACGGTGGCGAGCGCAGCCCGACGGCCTGGCGGCCCTATCTCTGGCCGGTCAAGGTGATCATGACCGCAGGGTTCGGCTTGATGCTGTTGCAGGCGATCTCGGAGTTGTTCAAGGACATCCTGCGGCTGAAGGGCCTCATGCCCTATCCGCACCACGAAAGTGGGGAGGCGGCCTGATGTCCCACGAGTTGATCGCCATCTTGATGTTCTCGACGATGATGCTGATGCTGTTCACCGGCCAGCGGGTGTTCGGCGCCATCGGCTTTGTCGGCGTCGTAGCGGCGCTGCTGCTCTGGGGCGACGGCGGGTCGACCATCGGGTTCTCGGCGGCGATGAAGCTGATGAAATGGTATCCGCTGCTGACGCTGCCGATGTTCATCTTCATGGGCTACGTCTTGTCGGAGTCGAAGATCGCGGACGATCTCTACAAGATGTTCCACGTCTGGATGGGGCCTTTGCGCGGCGGGCTGGCCGTCGGGACGATCCTCTTGATGGTGCTGATCTCGGCGATGAACGGGCTCTCGGTGGCCGGCATGGCGATCGGCGCCACCATCGCGCTGCCGGAACTGCTCAAACGTGGCTACGACAAGCGCATGGTCACCGGGGTGATCCAGGCGGGCTCGTCGCTCGGCATCCTGGTGCCGCCTTCGGTGGTGCTGGTGCTCTACGCGATGATCGCGCGCCAGCCGGTGGGGCAGCTCTGGCTTGCGGGCGTGTTCCCGGGGCTAATGATGGCGGCGATGTTCATCGTCTACATTCTGGTCCGGAGCTGGATCAATCCGGCGCTGGCGCCCGCGCTGCCGCCCGACGAGCGCAACATGCCCCGGGCCGAGAAGCTGAGACTGCTGACCGCCGGCCTGCTGCCCATCGGCATTTTCGCGGTGATGATGGTGCCGTTCGTGAATGGCTGGACGTCGCTGGTCGAAAGCTCCGCCATCGGCGCCATCGCCGCCTTTCTCGCCGCCGTGCTCAAGGGGCGGATGACCAAGCAGGTGTTCGAGAATACGGTGCGCAACACCCTCGGGATCAGCGCGATGTTCATGTGGATCATCCTCGCAGCCCTCGGCTTCGGTGCGGTGTTCGACGGGCTCGGCGCGGTCAAGGCGATCGAGAACCTGTTCACCGATCAGCTCGGCCTCAACCCATGGATGATCCTGATCCTGATGCAGCTCAGCTTCATCGTCATGGGCACCTTCCTCGACGACACCGCGATGCTGGTGATCGTCGCCCCGCTCTACGTGCCGCTGGTGAGCGCGCTGGGTTTCGATTTGATCTGGTACGGGGTGCTCTACACGATCACCACCCAGATCGCCTATATGACGCCGCCGTTCGGCTACAACCTGTTTCTGATGCGCGCCATGGCGCCGCCGGAGATCACGTTGCGCGACATCTACGCCTCGATCCTGCCCTTCGTGCTGGTGATGATCGCGGCCTTGGCCATCGTGATGGTGTTCCCGCAGATCGCGCTTTGGCTGCCCGAGACAATCTACGCGAAATAACCCCAAGAAGACTCCCGAACGGAGCAGAAAACGACCAACAAGGAAACCATGAAAATGACTTCGAGACGCAAGTTCCTGACTGGCGCCGCCGCTGTCCCGGCCGCCTCGCTCGCGGCCCCGGCGATTGCCCAATCCACCATCACCTGGCGGATGCAGACCTATGCCGGCCCCTCGCTCGCCGAACATGTGGTGGTGCCCGCGATCAAGACGTTCAACGCCATTGCCGGCGACCGGATGCAGATCGAGTTGTTCTTCGCCGACCAGCTGGTGCCCACGGGCGAGCTGTTCCAGGCGCTGCAGCGCGGCACGATCGACGCCGTGCAGTCGGACGACGACAGCATGGCCTCGCCGACCGAGGTGACGGTGTTCGGCGGCTACTTCCCGTTCGGCTCGCGCTATTCGCTCGACGTGCCGGTCCTGTTCAACCAGTACGGGCTCGACGAGATCTGGAAGGCCGAATACGAGAAGGTGGGCGTGAAGCACATCTCGGCCGGCTCCTGGGATCCGTGCCATTTCGCCACCAAGGACCCGATCAACTCGCTGGCCGATCTCAAGGGCAAGCGGGTGTTCACCTTCCCGACGGCCGGCCGGTTCCTGGCGCAGTTCGGCGTGGTGCCGGTGACGCTGCCGTGGGAAGACATCGAGGTCGCGGTGCAGACCGGCGAGCTCGACGGCATCGCCTGGTCGGGGATCACCGAGGATTACACGGTCGGCTGGGCCGACGTGACCAACTACTTCCTCACCAACAACATCTCCGGCGCCTGGATCGGCCATTTCTTCGCCAATATGGACAAGTGGAACGAGCTGCCCGATGACCTCAAGGCGCTGATGACGGTCTGCATGGAACAGTCGCATTACTACCGGCAATGGTGGTACTGGGGCGGCGAGGCGTCTTTGCGCGTCAACGGCCCGAAGATGCAGCTGACCTCGATCCCGGACGAAGAATGGGCGACGGTCGAAGCGGCGGCCGCCGTGTTCTGGGACGAGATCGCGGCCGAAAGCGAGATCAAGGCGAAGGTCGTCGAGATCTTCAAGCAATACAACGCCGACATGGCGAAGGCGGGCCGGCCGTACCGCTACGGCTGAGCCAACGTGCCTCCGGCGCCGGGCAAGTCCGGCGCCGGGGCCTTGCCGTGGCCCGGGCTGCGCCCGGGGCATGGGCTCGGGGAGGCCGGGCTGACGCCCGGCGCATGGTATGAGGGGGGCCGGGCTAACGCCCGGCGCATGGAATCGGGTGGCCCGGGCTGACGCCCGGGGCATGGGATGAGGGGGCCCGGGCTGACGCCCGGGCGGACGACCCCAGGGAGGTGAAAGATGACCGGAAACCTGACGCTGGAGGCGCTGAGACAGCGGACCGCTTCTGGCGAGATCGATACCGTGATCGCCTGCATCGTGGATATGCAGGGGCGTCTCCAGGGCAAGCGGTTCGTCGCCGCACACTTTATCGACACCGCCTGGGAAGAGACCCATTGCTGCAACTACCTGCTGGCGACCGATCTCGAGATGTGGACGGTCGAGGGGTATGAAAGCACCTCGTGGCGGGCGGGCTACGGCGACTACATGATGAAGCCGGACCTCGCAACGCTGCGGATCGCGGGCTGGCTGCCGCGCACCGCCTTGGTGCTCTGCGATGTGCTCGACCACCACGGCCACGCCCCGATCGCCCATTCGCCGCGCGCGATGCTGCAGGCCCAGGTCGACCGGCTGGCGGCGATGGGTCTGGAAGCGACCACCGCGACCGAGCTAGAGTTTTTCATCTTCAAGAAGAGCTTCGAGGAGCTGCACGCGACAGGTTACCGCGACCTCGCGCCGCTTACCGACTACAACGCCGACTATTCCTTGACGCTGGGCACCAAGGACGAGCCGGTGATGCATGCCTTGCGCCAGGGGCTCACCGCCTCGGGGGTGCCGGTCGAGGGCAGCAAGGGCGAGGCCGAGGCGGGGCAGGAGGAGCTCAACATCCGCTATGGCACCGCGCAAGCCTGCGCGGAATACCATTCCATCGCCAAACACGCCGCAAAGGAGGTGGGCCATCTCACCGGCCATGCGGTGAGCTTTTTGCCGAAATGGCATCATCAACGGGTGGGGTCGGCCAGCCATGTCCACCAGTCGCTGCGAAAACCCGATGGCACCCCGGTTTTCTACGACGCCGGCGCCGAGCTTGGCCTCTCGGAGACCGGACGGCATTATCTCGGGGGGCTTCTGCACTACGCCTCGGACATCACCTACTTCATGGCGCCCTACATCAACTCCTACAAGCGCTTCCAGGTCGGCAGTTTCGCGCCCACCCGCAAGGTCTGGTCGGTCGACAACCGCACCGCCGCTTTCCGGCTGGTCGGTGACGCGAGCCCCGCCATTCGTTTCGAATGCCGGGTGCCGGGGGCGGATGTGAACCCCTACCTGGCGATCGCCGGCATGCTTGCGGCAGGTATCGCCGGGATCGAGGAGAAGATCGAACCGCCCGCGCCGATGGCGGGTGACGCCTACGTCGGCGACGCCGAGCACATCCCGACCACGCTGCGCGACGCCACGGTGGCGCTCGCCGGGTCGAAAATGCTGCGCGACGCTTTCGGCGACGCGGTGATCGACCACTACACCCGCGCCGCCACCTGGGAACAGGAGGCCTTTGACGCGGTGGTGACGGATTGGGAGATCGCGCGTGGGTTCGAACGGGCCTGAGGCAATGGACGCCATGGCCACCTTCCAGGCGCTGATCGACCGCTACCTCGCGGCCTACGAGGCACACGACGCGGTCGGCTGCGCGGCGCTCTATGCAACGGATGGCGAGGTGTATTCGCCGTTCGGCGCGCCTGCGCATGGGCCAGCAGAGATCGAGGCCGAACACCGGCGCTGGTTTGAAGATGGCGAGACCAACAAGACCATGGCTGTGACCCGTGCCGGGATCGACGGCAATCTGGGCTATTGCCTCGTCTGGTTCGAGGCCGATGTGCCCGGCCAGGACGGCGGGACCGAACGGTTTCGCGGAACCAGCCTCAACGTGATGGAACGCCGCAGCGACGGCGTCTGGACAATCAAGCTCACAAGCCTGAATGAGGTTCAGGAACCAGGAACGGAATCGGACACATGACAAAGACGCTGCAATGTATCTCGCCGGTCGACGGGTCGGTCTACGCAGAACGCCCGGTGCTTTCGCCCGAGGCCGCCCGCGAAGCGGTCGCGCGTGCGAAAGCCGCGCAAAAGGCCTGGGCCGCACGCCCGCTCGACGAACGGATCGCCTTGGTCAAGAAGGGCATCGAACGCCTCGGCGAGATCAACGACCAGGTCACCCAAGAGCTGGCCTGGATGATGGGCCGGCCGGTGCGCTACGGCGGCGAGTTCGGCGGCGTGAACGAGCGCGCGCAGTACATGACCCAGATCGCGGCCGAGGGGCTGCGCGACTTCACGCTGGAAGACAGCGATACCTTCCGCCGCTTCATCCGCCGCGTGCCGCATGGCGTGGTGCTGGTGATCGCCCCCTGGAACTATCCATACATGACTGCGATCAACACGATCGTGCCCGCTCTTATCGCGGGCAACACGGTGGTGCTGAAACACGCGACCCAGACCCTTCTGGTGGGCGAACGCCTCGCCGAATGCTTCCACGCGGCGGGCGTGCCCAAGGAGGTGTTCCAGAACGTCTTTCTCGACCACGACACCACGGGCGCGCTGATCTCGGAAGCAAGCTTCGACTTCATCAACTTCACCGGCTCCGTGGCGGGCGGGGCGCGGATCGAACAGGCCGCGGCCGGCACCTTCACCGGGCTCGGGTTGGAGCTCGGTGGCAAGGATCCGGGCTACGTGGCGGACGACGCCGATCTGGAGGCTGCGGTCGCCACGCTGATGGACGCGGCGATGTACAACGCCGGCCAGTGCTGCTGCGGGATCGAGCGGATCTACGTTCACGAGAGCCTGTTCGATGCGTTCGTCGAAAAGGCGGTGGCCTTTGCCAAGGGGTACAAGCTTGGCAACCCGTTCGACGCGGCCACCACCCTGGGACCGATGGCCGCGAAGCGTTTCGCCGACGTGGTGCGCGCGCAGGTCGCGCAAGCGGTCGCGGCTGGGGCCACGGCGCATGTCGAGACCTTCCCCGAAGACGACGGTGGCACCTATCTCACGCCACAGGTGTTGACCGGGGTGACCCATGAGATGGAGGTCATGCGGGCGGAAAGCTTCGGGCCGGTTGTCGGCATCATGAAGGTGGCAAACGACGACGAGGCGCTCGAGCTGATGAACGACAGTCCGTATGGGCTCACCGCTTCGCTGTGGACGCAGGATCCCGACCGCGCCGAGCGTCTCGGCGACCAGCTCGAGACCGGCACGGTGTTCATGAACCGCGCCGATTACCTGGACCCCGGGCTGTGCTGGACCGGCTGCAAGAACACCGGGCGTGGCGGATCGCTCTCGATCCTTGGCTTCCACAACCTCACAAGGCCGAAATCCTACCATTTGAAGAAGGTGACGCAATGAGTGTCAGCGCAGACTGGTCCTACCCGACGGCATTCCGGTTCGGGGCAGGGCGCATCAAGGCGTTGGGCGAGGCCTGCGCCGCCGCGGGCATGCAAAAGCCCCTGCTGGTGACCGACCGTGGGTTGGCAGCACTGCCGGTGACAGGGATCGCGCTCGACGCGATGGAGGCGGCCGGGCTCGGTCGCGCGCTGTTCGCCGAGGTCGACCCGAACCCGACCGAAAAGAACCTCGACGCCGGCCTGGAGGCTTACCGGGCCGGGGGCCATGATGGGGTGATCGCTTTCGGCGGTGGCTCCGGGCTCGACCTTGGCAAGATGGTGGCCTTCATGTCCGGTCAGACCCGGCCGGTGTGGGATTTCGAGGATATCGGCGATTGGTGGACGCGTGCCGACCCGGACGGGATCGCCCCGATCGTGGCCGTGCCGACCACCGCCGGGACCGGGTCGGAGGTGGGGCGTGCCAGCGTCATCACCAACAGCGAGACCCATGTGAAGAAGATCATCTTCCACCCAAAGGTGCTTGCGTCCGTGGTGATCGCCGACCCCGAGCTGACCGTCGGCATGCCGCCCGTCATCACCGCCGGCACCGGGCTCGACGCGCTCTCGCATTGCCTCGAGGCCTATAGTTCCCCGTTCTATCACCCGATGAGCCAGGGCATCGCGCTCGAGGGCATGCGGCTGGTGTTCGAGAACCTGCCGCGCGTCTATGCCGACGGGACCGACATCGAAGCGCGGGGCCACATGATGGTAGCCGCCGCGATGGGTGCCACCGCCTTTCAGAAGGGCCTCGGCGCGATGCACGCGATGGCCCACCCGGTGGGCGCGCTCTATGGCACCCACCACGGTATGACCAACGCGGTGGTGATGCCGGAGGTTCTGAAGATGAACCGGTCGGCCATCGAGGGCAGGATCGCGGCCGCCGCCGCCTATCTCGGCTGGGACCGTTCTTTTGATGCCTTCTTCGATCAGGTGACGGCGCTCAGAGCCGAAATGCAGGTGCCCGCTCGCCTGAGCGAGATGGGGGTCGGCACAGACCGTATCGATACCTTGGTCGCGATGGCGCTGGACGACCCTAGCGCGGGCGGGAATCCGGTGGAGATGACCGAAGCCAACACGCGGGCGCTGTTCGAGGCCTGTATCTGAGGCCTGTATCTGAGGCCTGTATCTGAGGCCTGTACCTGGGGAATGGGCGCCTGCGGCGGGCGGGGGCGCGCCTGACGGCGCGGCGCCTGCGGCGGGCATGGCGGGGGGCTCCGCCCCCCGCGCCCCCCATGCCGCTCGTCGGATCCGTTGTCTCGCCGGATCAGGTTCTTGTGGTCGCGTGGAGCCCGACACCACCTGGCGCATCCCGGCAGGCGATGCGGCCGTTCCGTATCTGGACATCGGTGTGCCATGCCCGGAGTGTGTCCGGAGCATCGGCACCAGGGTCATTTGTCCATGCCGAGAAGCTGGCCCAACAGCTGGCCCAACAGATGGCCCGTTCCGGTCGATAGCGCTTCGACCGCGCGGACTTGCGACAGCACACAGCTGAACCGGTCAGGTCTCTCGGCGCGAACTGGCATGGTATTCCCGGGTCGGCGAAATTCGTCTGCGCATTTCCCGCCAGTGAACCGGATTTTGCTTCCCGCAACGAAGCGCCGCGAAAAACCCCAACACCGAAGAGTTCATTGAACGTCGTCATTTTGGAAACAATGTGTGGATTTTGGCCGAATTGAGGTGCCGCTAGATTGGTAGACGCTCTGCTTGGTATTCTTGCAACCGAAGAGAGACGGATATGAGCAATCGGGTCGCTTTTGGGACGAGGCCAAACGGGACGCCGTGGCGCAGGTTGTTGAGCGAGGAATTGCGGTCAACGACGCCAGCATCGCTTCCCTGCAGACACCGAACGTGCTCGGCTCCTGGCTTGTCGGCATGGGCGGCAGCGCCGTGAAGGCCTCGACCGAGCACGACCCGGTGATGCGGCAAATCCTGTCCGACCCGGCCGTCCCGGAAGACCCCGGTGCCTTCCTGCCGCTCGACGATGATCTTTAGATCATCGACGATGAGCATTCGGCCGACGATCTGCCGGTGCTCGACGCCGAAGGCAACGTGGTCGGCGACGTGATGCACGGGTCCGTCGTCAAGGAACTGGTGCCGGCGCTCCAGGAAGCGCAAGCCCAGGACCGGCTGTCGTTCGACTTCGACCGTGACGGCGTGTTCGACAACGGTCCTAAACCTTCTCGACCGGGACGGCCCCTCGCCGCTCACCCTGTCGGCAGGCTGGATGCCGGGGGCCGGTGAGGTTTCCGACAACAGTCTCGCAATGACGACGGAGGTCGACATGTCGGTGTACGTCAAGGGCGACATCAACCCGGTGGCTCTCGACGACGCCGAAGCTGGTGTTGAGGTCCGAGGCGGTCGATATCCGCACGGCCGACCAGGCCATCGGTGGCGACGGCGCGGACAACGTGCTCGCGCGCGAAGGAAGCAACCCGTTCTTCGGGGGGGGCGGCGCGGACATCTTCGGTCTCGGCGACGGCACGCAAACGGCTGCCGAGATCGGCCTCAACCTCGTCGCTGACTTCAATGTCGAAGAGGGCGACACGATTGGCCTGATCGGCGACGGGCTCGATGTGGACAACTTCAACCTCCACATCATCCGGGCGTTCAACGGGGCGTTTAACGCCTGGACCTGAGCCTGAACGGCGAGCGCATTGCCTTGCCGTTGGACATCGACGCGACGCTCGAAGCCGACAGCTTCTGCTTGGCATGATTGGCCAGTGGCCCGGGGGCTGTCCCCGGCCCAGGCACCTCCCAGACTTCACGAAACGCGGTCGCACCCGATCACGGACGGGGCTGCCCAGGGTCCACGCCTCTCGGGTCGTATCCTGGCCGGGGGGCCGCTCATCGTGAGGCCGGACCTCGCCGTGTCACCCGTTTGTTCGCGCCGGTGACACAAACTGGCCCGTGTTCGGAAACAACAAACGCTTGCCGAAAGCCGGGCAAAAGACGCTTCAGCCCCTCAGAAGCCCGTCGAGGTGATGCGCGCAGCCGGTGAGGGCGGCAAAATCGTCGTCGATCACGCTCACCGAGAAATTGCGCATGAAGCCCGCGAACCTGCCCTTGTCACGGATCGCGTCGGCGTAGCCCATCGCTTCGAACCAGGGGGTCACCGCGCGGGCCATGCCGCCGATCAGGTAGATCCCGCCGAACGGCAGGTGGATCAGCGCGAGGTTGCCGGTGACGGTGCCGAAGATGCGGACGAATTCGCGCAATGTCTCCTCGGCGACCGGGTCGTCGCCAGCCGTTGCGGCGGCGATGATCTGGTCGGAAGACAGCTCGCGGGGGCGGCCTGCACGGCGTGCAAAGAAGCTGTCGAGGTTTTTCAGCCCGCGGCCTGACAACACCTCCTCGACCGAGGGAAACCCGTGCGCGTCTTCCAGCGCCTGGCAGAGCTCGAGCTCGAGCTCGTTGCGGATCGGCAGGTTGGCATGGCCCGCCTCCGCAGGCGGCACGAAGCGCCCGCCGGGGGCTGCGTGGACCGGCGCGCAGTTGAACCCGGTGCCGATGCCGATCACCAGCATGGAGGCGCCCGTGCCGGAGCTGTTCGCCGGGTCGCCGCCCTCGACCACGCGGGTCAGCGAGGTTTCGGGCAGGTAGCCCAGCGCGAACCCCTGGGCCTGGAGGTCGTTCAGCACCGCCACCGTCTCGGCCTTGGCCGCACGGCCAACCGTGTCGCCGTCGATCGTCCAGTCGAGATTGGTCAGGGTGAGCGCGCCGTCGCGTACTGGCCCCGCACCGGCGACACAGGCGCCCACGCAATCGGGGTGGCCGGCGTCTTCGAGGTAGCGTTCCAGAACCGCGCCCAACCCCGGGTGCTCGGCGTTGCGGAACTTCTGCACGCTGTCGGGGATCAGCCGCGTGCCTTCGGCGAGCGCGACCCTCGTGTTGGTTCCACCGATGTCGGCAAGCAGAGAGAAGGTGTTGGGGGCGGCCATGGCGGGCTCCGGTCAGTTGCGGGCGAGGGCGGCTTTCAACGCCTGATACGAGGCCTTGGGCGTACGTTCAAGGCTGTCGAAATCCACCCGGACGATGCCGAAGCGCTTGTCATAGCCCAAAGCCCATTCGAAATTGTCCATGAGCGACCAGGTGAAGTAGCCCTTGAGCGGCACACCGGCCTCGATGGCCGCGAGCGCCGCCCCGAAATGGGCGTCGATATAGGCGATGCGGTCGTCGTCCTGCACAGCGCCGTTCGCGACGGCGTCCGGAGCGGCCATGCCGTTCTCGGTGACGAATTGCGGGATCCCCCCGGCATAGCTGTGGACGCGCTTGAGCACGTTGGTGAGGCCCTCGGGGAAAATCTCCCAACCCATTTCCGTCTTCGGCAACGGACCGTCGACATGCGCCGTGCCCGGCCAGAGCCCGTCGCGGGGGCCGATCAGGTTGCGGGTGTAGTAGTTGGTCCCGATCCAGTCGAGCTTTTGCGAGATCAGCGCCATGTCGTCCTGCCAGCCATCCGGCATGTGGGGCCCAAGGCCCGCCAGCGCCTCCTGCGGGTAGGTGCCGCGGAACACGCCTTCGAGAAACCAGCGGTTGTAGGTCGCGTCCTCGCGGGTCGCGGCGGCCTTTGCCTCGGGGCTGTCGTCAGCGGGGTAGATGTCTTCGTGGTTGAGCACGATGCCGAGGTTCTGCTGACCGCGCGCCCGCATCCGCTCCATCGCCCGGCCGTGGGCGAGCAGCACGAAATGCATCGCGCGCGCGGCGGCGCGGATGTCCCTGGTGCCCGGCGCATGAAGCCCCAGGAAATGGCTGAGCCAGGAGACGCACCAGGGCTCGTTGATCGTGCCGACACCCCAGAGCCGGTCGCCGACACGGTCGAGCACCACCTCCGAATAATCGGCAAACCAGTCGGCCACATCGCGGTTGCGCCAGCCGCCGAGGTCGCTGAGCGCGGCCGGCAGGTCCCAATGGTAGAGCGTGGCGAGCGGTTTCAGCCCGCGCTCCAGCGCGCCGTCCACAAGGCGGTCGTAATAGTCGAGCCCCTCCGCATTGGGCGCGCCGCGGCCTTCGGGCAGGATCCGCGACCAGCTCAGCGAGAAACGGTAGGCGTCGAAATTGCCCGCCTGGAGCAGATCGAGGTCGTCATTGACCCGGTTGTAGCTGCCGCAGGCGATGGCGCCGTTTTCGCCGCCCACGACATTGCCCGGGGTCGCCGCGAAGGTGTCCCAATGTGAGGGCCCGCAGCCGCCGAAAGAAGAGCCTTCGACCTGGTAGGCGGCGGTGGCGGTGCCGAACAGGAAACCGTCGGGGAAAGCGGCACGGGTATTCTTGAGAGGCATGGAAAGCGCTCCGATCTGATCTCGAGGGTGGGGGAGCCGCTGTGTCCTGTGCGGTTCCCGCGCAACCGCCGTGTTTATTGCGGTTCGCGCGCAACCGCTGTGTTCATTGCGGTTCGCGGGCACCCTAGGAGGGTTGGCGGTGCAGGTAAAGTGTAATCTATAACGATTACGGAGGCGGCGCGGCGCGGTGACGCCCGGGGGCGGCGGCCCGTGCGCCCCGGTGATGTGGCACGGCACGGCCGGGTGCTTGCGTGCCGGGCCCGGGCGGGCTACATCCCCTCGAACACCCTTTCACCAACGAAGGCCGCAAACATGCGCGCGGAAACCCAGAAGACCGTCGAGGCCATAGACTCCTCGCTGAAGCTCCTCGAAACCCGGATCGGCATGGAGTCAGCTGACCACCGGCTGGAAGAGCTGAACGCGATGACCGAGGATCCGGAGCTCTGGAACGATCCCGAGCGGGCCCAGAAGCTGATGCGCGACCGCCAGTCGCTGGCCGATGCGATCGACGGTTACCGCGGCATGACCCAGGACCTCTCCGACAATGTCGAGTTGATCGAGATGGGCGAGGCGGAGGATGACGCGGAGGTGGTCTCGGAAGCCGAGGCCGCGCTCGTCGCGCTGAAGGAAAAGGCTGCGGCCAAGGAGCTCGAGGCGCTGCTCGACGGCGAGGCCGATGGCAACGACACCTTTCTCGAGGTGCATTCCGGGGCAGGGGGCACGGAAAGTTGCGACTGGGCCTCGATGCTGGCGCGGATGTATGTCCGCTGGGCCGAGGCGCATGGCTACAAGGTCGAGTTGCAGGCGGAAACCCAGGGCGAAGAGGCGGGCATCAAGTCCGCCACCTTCAAGGTCTCGGGTCACAACGCATACGGCTGGCTCAAGTCCGAGAGCGGCGTCCATCGCCTCGTGCGGATTTCGCCCTACGATTCGGCAGCGCGCCGACACACCTCGTTTTCCTCGGTCTGGGTTTACCCGGTGGTCGATGACAATATCGAGATCGAGGTCAACCCCTCCGACATCCGGATCGACACCTACCGCTCCTCGGGCGCGGGCGGCCAGCACGTCAACACCACCGACTCGGCCGTGCGGATCACCCACATCCCCACCGGCATCGTGGTGACCAGCTCGGAGAAGTCGCAGCACCAGAACCGCGACATCGCCATGAAGGCGCTGAAATCGCGGCTCTACCAGATGGAGCTCGACCGCCGCAACGAGGCGATCACCGAAGCCCACGCGGCCAAGGGCGAAGCCGGCTGGGGCAACCAGATCCGCTCCTACGTGCTCCAGCCCTACCAGATGGTGAAAGACCTGCGCACCGGCTTCGAGACCTCCGACACCCAAGGCGTGCTCGACGGCGACCTCGACGGGTTGATGGCGGCGACGCTGGCCGCGGGGATGTCGGGCAAGGGCCGCGACGACGGCGGCGAGGCATAAGGCGGGGGCTTCAAAGCCCGAAAACCTCAGGCCGGTGCGCCAGAATTGGCCCTTCGACGTTTGCGCGGCGTGACCGGGCCGCCTGATGAATTTGCGCTGCCCCTTCTTGCCTGAAATGCTTGCACCATTCGAATCGTTCTGGGGGGGGACGAAATGCAATCTCGATTCATATTGGCGGTGCTGTTCATTTCTTTTTGCTCCTTCGCGAGCTCTGCGAGCGCGTGGGTCGACCGCGTGGTCGAGAAGACTGAGGACGCGGTGAATTCGCACTGCGTCAATCCGGATTTTCGAAACGACACCGTGCACATCCTGAATGTGCCCTCCGATCAGTCGGTCATGTCGACGACGGACGCGAGGACAGCCGTGCTCGATCTGACCGAGGCGCTCACCACAAACGGCCGGTTTCGGGTCACGCGCGGCGGGGCACTGCCCTACGAGGCAAACATTCAGCCGGCGACCGTGGAGGCCAGCCGGCGGCTCGCGGCGACGCTCGATGGGTTGTCGCAGGCGGCTGTTACCATTTTCTTTTTTCCCTATGACCGCAGGCAAGACCTGGTGCGGGTCGAGGTCACGCTACTCGTTCGAAGCATGGAGAACGGCGTCAGAAGCCTGACATGCACGCCGTCATTTCGTGTGGATATTCCCGTTTCCGGCCCGGGCACAGTCTCGCCGGTCATCGCGCCTGATGTACCGATTCATCCTCACGCCGATGTCATTTCCTTCGTAAAGGCGTTTCATAACATGGCAAACAGGCCCGGAGCCTGCATCGACTTGGGGCGGTTCTACGCGCCGAGTGTGCTGATCGATGGGCGGACACGTACGCGATCCGAGCAGGTGCGCTTGCGGTGCGAGATAGAGAATCGGAATCCGGAGATTTTGCTCCACGAGGACACCGTTCAGGTGACGGGTCTTGGCAGCGGTCGGTACCGTGTCAGCTACTCGAACACCTCAAAGCTCGATGACCAGGGGAGACGGGTCACGACCGACTGGTTCGTCGATGCGCTCGTCGAAGTGCAGAACGGACGTCTGCAGTACACGCGGATCGACCTCACGTCGCGGCGCAGATAGGGGCATCGTGCCCGACCGATGCCACTGTCGAGCGTCGCATTGCATCCGGAGCAAACTGCCATTGCCTGAGACGCGGGCCCGCGCCAGACGTCGCCTCCCGCTTGACCGATGCGGCGTTCTGACGCAACCTCCCGGCCAGGAATGAGCGAATAACAACGGACCGGGAGGAAACATGACGGACGCGACCATGGTGGAGGCTTCGCCGCCTCCACAAATCGGATCGGTCAGCTACAGCGACCTCGGCGAGGTGCTCAAGGCGGGCTGGCACGATTTCCGCCGCGCCCCGGCTTTCGGGCTGTTCTTCGCCAGTTTCTTCGTGATCGGCGGCTGGCTGATCTTCCTCCAGCTCGACTATGTCGAACGCAGCTTCTGGATCATCCCCACCGCCTTCGGCTTTCCGTTGCTGGCACCTTTCCTCGCGGTCGGCCTTTACTGTGTGAGCCGGCGGCTGGAGCTCAGCGCGCCGCTGGACTGGCGCGAGATCCTCGGGCTGGTGTTTCGCGAGAAAGACCGGCAGATGCCCTCGATGGCGGTGGTCATCATCATGATCTTTTTGTTCTGGATTTTCATCGCCCACATGATCTTTGCCTTGTTCCTCGGGCTCGCGCCGATGACCAACATCCTGACCGAGTGGCAGACGACCATCTTTTCGGCCGATGGGATCAAGATGCTGGCGGTGGGCAGCCTCGTCGGCGCGGCGCTCGGGCTGGTGCTCTACGCGCTGACGGTGATCTCGCTGCCGTTGCTGCTCGATCGCGAGATCGACTTCATCACCGCCATGATCACCTCGTGGCAGCTGGTGGCCGCAAACCCCGGGCCGATGCTCACCTGGGCGCTGATGATCGCGGTGCTGGTGGTGCTGGCGCTGCTTCCGGGTTTTCTCGGGTTGTTCGTGGTGATGCCGGTGTTGGGGCATGCCTCATGGCATCTGTACCGGCGCGCCGTCGGGTTCGACGACCAACCCGCCGTTTCAAGGTGAGCGGGTAGCCTGTTGTTCTTACGTGGTTGTGGCGCGGGGCGCGGCGCCTCGACGTTCGCGCTCAAGGCTCCATTCGGGGGGCGCACAACAGCTTCGTCGCAGCCGTCGCCGGTCCAGCGCGGGGCGCGGACGTGCAATCCGTCCGTGCCGAACCGTTTTGGCGATCCGGTCGACCTCGGCGACTGATCCGACCGAGACCGCGACATGCGCCCGGCCGCGGGCCTCACCAGAGAGCGCCCCGACCCAAGGCCCTTCCATCAATTCGATCTGGAGGTCGCGGCCGAGGAGGGGCGCGAAACGCGCGGCAGTTCCGGGCCGGTTGCGGCTCTCGGTGCGTTGGCCGATCCGAGCTTCGAAACAGTCGCGCCACAACCGGGCGGCCTCTTCCGGGTCGATGGTCGAGAGGGCGATGTGTGCCAGCTTCATCGCGTCCTCGCAGCGGCCCGGCATCCGGGCAACATGGTGGCCGCAATGAAAAACGGCCCTTCCAGAGGCATCGGGAAGGGCCGCGAATTGGGTTTGCGTTCGGTGGACGGTGCCCTGTCCGGGTCAGGCTTCGCCCTTGATGCCGACTTTTTTGCCCGAGGTGTTCAGCGGGTCTTCCTGGCGCTGAACCGAGCCCTCGAAATGCGCGCCGCTCTCGATCGCGATGGTCTTGTGGACGATGTCGCCCTCGACCCGCGCGGTGGCGGTGAGACGTACTTTGAGGCCACGGAGCCGGCCGATGATACGACCGTTGACGACAACGTCGTCGGCCACCACCTCGCCCTTGACGGTTGCGGTTTCGCCGACCGTCAGCATGTGGGCGCGGATGTCGCCCTCGACGGTGCCTTCGATAACGATGTCGCCGGTAGATTTCATATTGCCCTTGACGACGAGATCCGACGACAAAGTCGAGGCCGGGGCTTTCGTCTTGGGCGCCGGCGGTGCGGAGGGCATCGTGCCGGTCGGTTTCGGGGCTTCGGAAGTTGTCGGCTTCACGTCGGGCTCTCCTGCCTGCTTCGGTCCGGGTTCGTTGATCCTGCTTTTAGAAAACATTTCTCGCTGCCTTGATGTATATCATCGGGTCGATCGGGTTGCCGCCCACGCGGATTTCATAGTGCAGATGCGGACCGGTCGACCTGCCGGAATTTCCCATATCACCGATCCGCTCGCCGCGCGAGACTCTTTGTCCTTTACTGACCTTGATGGCCGAAAGATGACCATAGCGTGTTTCGACGCCGAATTCATGCTTGATCTTGATGAGACGCCCGTAGCCCGACACCCAGCCGGCCTCGACCACCACCCCGTCGGCAGAGGCGTAGATCGGAGAGCCAACCGGCCCGGCCATGTCGGTTCCGGCGTGGAGCCGGCCCCAGCGCATGCCGAACCCGGAGGTGTAGCGAAAGGAGCTCTTCACCGGCATGCCGAAGGGCAGCTTCTCGGCGGCGATCCGGTAAAGGTTCATCCGGTCCAGCGCGTCGAGGATCTCGTTGGCGCGCGCGGTATCGGCATCGATCTCGCTGTCCTTGGTCGAGATCACCAGCGGCATCAGCGGGCCACCCTGGCCCGAATAGCCGCGCTTGACGGTGTCGAGGATCTCGTTCGTCGACATGCCGGAGGCTTCGAACATCTTGTCGAGCGGCTCCAGCGACACGGTCACCGCGTCCTCGAGCTGACGGAAGATCTGGTCGTTGCGCTCGTCGCGCAGGCGTTGTTCGAAGATCAGGTTTTCGGCGAATTCCTCGGCCTCGGCGGCCTCTGCCGCCTGCGCGTCGCGCTCGGCCGCGGTGGTCTCCAACGCGGTGGTCAGGAACGCCACGGAGGCGTCGGCGCCGGTCGGGACATCGTCTCCGGGCAGGGGCGCGCCGGTCTCGCGCGCCTCGGCCAGAACCGTGTCGAGCATGGCGCGGGCTTCGTCGCGGGCGACAACGGCGGTGCCGAGCTTTTTCTGGATCGCGGTCAGCCCGGTCTCGAACTCCACGCGGGCCTGCTCCGACGCCAAGAGCTCCGACTGCATCGCCGAGATCCGGTCCATCGCCTGGGCGAAACGGGACTGCGCGGCGAGCGCCTCGCGGGCGCTGCTGTCGCGTTCGGCGGCGAGCTTCTGCAAGCGGTCCTCGTAGAACACCTGGTCACGCATCGCCTGGTCGCGGATGCTGCCCGAACCGATCGAATCCATCATCAGAACCGCGGTGGCGATGATGGCCCAAGCCACGAACGCTGCGCTCACGAACCAGCCGGTGACCTGGGTCAGGGGCGTCACGATCACGAACCGCGTACCCTCGTCCGAGCGCAGGAAGACCCGCTGCTCAGGGAAGTTGCGTTCAAGACTGTGATTCAGTCTGTGAATTAGTCTGTTCATCACAGGTTCATACCTGTTCACCCCATCCCGTTTCGCGTGGGCCCCGTTCCCCTCGGCCCGCATCGTGTCTCCGTGATTAACCCGGGGGGGGACGGGAGGCAAGTTGGGTCCGACCGAAGCCTGGCCGCGTTCAGGCAAGCGGCGACAAATCGCCGATTCTGGCTTCATTGTCGCGGGGTTGGCGACAATCGCGGGGGCTGTCAACGGCCGCATGGACAATCTGCGGCCTGGCCAGGTGAGTGGGCACTACGGCGCCGTCGTACAGGTGGGAATGGCAGACACGGTCCGGCCTAAAACGCTCATGCTCGCGGTCGGAATCTCGGTCGGGATCTCGGTCGGGGTCCAGGTCGGTCTCCCGGGTCGGGCGACGACCTCGGCGGCCGGTGTTCCTCCGGTCGCGCGACCCGTCGCTCCGGTCCTTTGCCGCCGGGAAAGCGCGCGCCTGCGGGCTCTGGGCTGCCAGTCGCAGGAGGTCCGCCGCCGACATCGGTCTCCATCCCGACAGACTGCCCGACAGACTGCCCGGCTGATCGTCATGCGACAGGCCAGCCCGCGCCGTGCGGTCAGCGGGTCTCGGTCAGCGGCCAGTAGAAATCCGGTGGCATCCCGGCTTCGGCGCGCTTTTCCTCGTTGAAGGGCGGCTTGAGGGGGCTGTGGAAATAGCGCCGGACAAGCGTGTGGAACTGCTCTTTTGGGTCGCGCTCAAAACGGCCGCACAGGAAATGGAACCATTTCGAGCCGTAGGCGACGTGCGCGACCTCCTCGGCATAGATCGTCTTCAGCACCGTGACCGCTTGGGCGGCGCCCGCGGCCTCGAACAGCGCGATCATGCCCGGGGTCACGTCGAGCCCGCGCGCTTCGAGCACCATCGGCACGACCGCAAGCCGCCCCATGAGATCCTCGGCGGTGTCTTCGGCCGCACGCCACATGCCGGCATGCGCGGGCAGCGCGCCGTAATGTGAACCCATCGCTTCAAGTGTGTCGCACACGAGATTGAAATGCTTGGCTTCTTCACCCGCCGACTTCGCCCAGTCGTCGTAAAAGCCGAGCGGCATCGGTGTGTCGGTGAAGCGGGCGATGATATCCCAGTGCAGATCGACGGCATTGAGCTCGATATGGGCGACGGCGTGCAACAGGGCGACGCGCCCCTTCTCGCTGCCGGGACGGCGCCGCGGCACGTCGCGCGGGTCGAGAAGCTCCGGGCGCTCGGGGCGGGCAGGGCGGTCGGGCGGGGCGGCGCTCCCGATTTCGAGCGGCGCGCCGGCGGCGCGCGCGGCCGCCCATGCGGCTGCATGCCGCAGGGAAAGCGCTGCTTTCTCGCGCCCGTCGGCGGTGCGCAGCACCGCCTCGGCCATCTGTGCCAGCGTCAGACTCACAGGCTCTGCACCGCCGCCAGCACCGCCTCGGCATGGCCGGCGACCTTCACCTTCGTCCAGACCTGCGCGATGGTGCCGTCGCCCGCGATCAGCACCGTCGTGCGCACGATCCCCATGTAGGTGCGGCCGTAGTTCTTTTTCTCGGCCCAGACCCCGTAGCGCTCGCAGACATCGCCTTGCGCGTCGGACAGCAGCGGCATCGACAGATCCTGCTTCGCGGCGAAGGTCTCCTGCCGCTTGACCGTGTCTTTCGATATACCGAGAACCGCGGCGCCGGCCGCCTCGAAACCCGCCATCCGGGCGGTGAAATCGCAGGCCTCGGTGGTGCAGCCGGGGGTCGAGGCCTTTGGGTAGAAAAACACGACGACGGGACGACCGGCGAAATCGGCGAGGCTGACCATTTCGCCACCGTCGCGCGGCAGTGCAAAATCCGGCGCTTTCGCGCCGATTCTAACGAGTTCTGTGGACATTTCCTTGCTTCCCCCTCAGCATCATCTAAACCCCGGTTTCTAAGGCGACAGGCCGCCGAGGGAAAGCCGGATTACTCTGGAAAGACCCCGAGAAAAGGCTGGAAAACGCCGGGCAACGGTGGAGTGCGAGCAACGGCCCCATGAGCGATAGTACGTCACGAGCGCCCGAGACAGGCCTCCGTGGGCTTGATGCCGCGCGGTCCGCGCGCTGGCGGCCGCGGCGGCTGCACCTGCACCTGTCGCTGTGGTCCCTCATTGCGATCCTTCTGATCTCGCTTGCCCTGGTTCTGTCTTCGATGGCGTTGACCGGCCGGGTGGTGATCCTGCCGCCTTGGGTGAATGCGCGCGTCACCGATGAGTTGAACGCGGCCCTGCCGTCGGGCTCGGTATCGCTCGCCCGGGTCGAGGCGGGGCTCACGCGCGGCGGACGTCCGCGGCTTCGGCTGGTCGATGTGGGCCTGCGCGACGCGAGCGGGCTGACGCTCGCCCAGCTCAATGCCGTCGAGATGAGCCTCAGCCGCCGCGCCGCGTTCAAAGGCCAGCTGGTCCCGAGTCACATGGAATTGCAGGGCGCCCAGGTGACGCTGCGGCGCCTCCAGAACGGGGCCTTCGACCTGGCGCTCGGCCAGAACGTCGGCGCGACCGGCAGCATCGCCGCCTTGCTCGACGAGCTTGACGCGATGTTTGAGCGCGGCCCGGTGTCGCGCGTCGCCTGGCTCGGGGCCACCGACCTTACCGTGACGCTCGAAGACGCCCGCTCGGGGCGGATCTGGCAGGTGACCGACGGTGAGCTCGACATTGTCCCGCAGGCCGCCTTCATCGACACCAACGTGCGGTTCAATGTGTTCAACCAGACCGAAGAACTGGCCTCGACGAATTTCTCCTTCCGGTCGGCGCGCGACAGCTCGGAAGCCAGCGTATCGGTCCGGTTTCAAAACGCCGCTGCCCGCGACATGGCGGCACAATCGCCGGTCATGGCCTTTCTCAGCGTCATCGATGCGCCGATCTCGGGCGCGCTGCGCACCTCGGTCAACCCCGATGGCGGCCTCGAAGAGCTGGCAGGCACCCTGCAGGTCGGCGCCGGCGGGTTGTCGCCGGTGCCCGGCGCGCCGCCGGCGCAGTTCGACGGCGCCAAGATCTACATCGACTTCGACCCGATCCGGCAGCGCATCGACTTCTCCGGCGCCTCGCTCGAAAGCGAGATCGGAGCTTTTGCGGCCGAGGGCCATGTTTACCTCGCCGATATCCGCAATGGTTGGCCGAACAGCCTGATCGGCCAGGTCGATATCCCGCACGCGACCCTTTCACCGCCGGATTTCTTTGCCGCGCCGATCGAGATCGACAGCGGCACCGCCGATCTGAGGGTGCGGCTCGATCCGTTCCAGATCGATTTCGGCCAGATCGTCGCCCACCGCGGCGACAACCGCTACGAGGCGCGCGGCAAGCTCGGCGCAGATGGCGCGGGCTGGTGGATCTCGCTTGACGCAGAGGTCGAACGCGCCAGTGCCGCTGAGGTGCAGGCGCTCTGGCCGACCGCGGTCGAGGCCAGGGCCCGCGACTGGGTCGCCAGCCATGTCGACGGCGGCCATGTGGTCGATGGGTCGCTCGCCTTTCGCAAGGCGCCAGACGGCAAGCTGAAGATGAACGGCACGTTCGGGATCGAAGGCGCCGAAGTGCGGCCGGTGAAGGGGCTGGCCCCGCTTCGGGTCGAAAACGGCTATGTCAGCCTGGCGCCGAAACGAACGGTGATCGTCGCCGAAACGGCGTCGATGACGGCGCCGGACGGGGTGGAGCTTGATCTCTCCGGCACCAGCTATCTGATCCCCACCGGGCGCCGGCCGGACAAGGTCGGCACGGTCAATCTCGAGCTCTCGGGCGAGATCCGGAGCGTGCTTTCGGTGCTGGCGGACGCGCCTTTCAACGTGTTCAACGGCACCGGCGAAGATCTCGGCCCCGACATGGCCCGCGGCGCGGCGATGGCCGAGGGGCGGATCACATTCCCGCTCGTTCCGGGGGGGCCGCCGGCCGAGGACATCAAGTACGACATTTCCGCCCGTCTGACCGGTGTCTCCTCCGATGTGTTGATCGAGGACAAGCTGCTGCTGGCCGACGCGCTCGACTTGCGCGCCAGCAATACCGGGATCGAGGTAACCGGCCCGGTCCGGATCGGGCTGGCCCGTGCCGACGGCACCTGGATGATGCCGATGGTCAGCGGGGTGAACCTGCCTGCCACCATCGCCGGCACGCTCGAGATCACGCCGGCGTCGCTGAGCGAGTTCGGCCTTGAGGACGTGGCCGCGATGGTCTCGGGCAGCACCCGCGGCCGGTTCGACATCGACCTCGGGGGCCCGGGCGATGCACCGGTGCTGATGCTGACATCCAATCTCAGCGGGCTCGGCATGGATATCCCCGGGACGGGTTGGCAGAAGGCGGCGGACGAAACGGGCAGGCTCGACCTCACCGTCCTGCTGGGCGACCGGCCGGAGGTGACGGCACTCGACTTCAAGGCGCCCGATCTCAGGGCCAAGGGCACGGTCACAACCGCCGAGGGCGGCGGGCTCGGGGAGGCGGTGTTCGAGCGCGTGCGCCTCGGCTCCTGGCTCAACGCCCCGCTGGTGCTCACCGGCCGGGGCGCCGGCCTGCCGGTGGCCATCACGGTCCCGGGCGGGACGATCGACCTGCGCAGCATTGACTTCGATGGCAGTGGCGGCGGCGGCGGCGCGCCCGGACCGCGCCAGCCGCTGACCCTCGCCCTCAACCAGTTGATCGTCACCGACAACATCCGGCTGCGCAACCTGCGCGCCGATCTCGACCTCGCGGACGGTTTCTCGGGCAATTTCTCGGGCCAGGTCTTCTCCGGCAATACGATCGAAGGCACTGTCGCCCAGACCAGCGAAGGCGCAGCCATCCGCCTGACGTCGAACCGGGCCGGGGACGTGCTGCGCGAGACCGGGATCTTCGCGAAAGCCAAGGGCGGCAAGCTCGACCTGATCCTCGCGCCGGTGGCCGGGGTGGGCACCTACGAGGGCGAGTTCACGATTACGAACATCCGTGTCGTCGATGCTCCGGCGATGGCGGCGATGTTGTCCGCCGTGTCGATCGTCGGGCTGCCCGACCAGTTGCAGGGCGACGGGATCCGGTTCAACGAGGTCGAGGGACGGTTCCGGCTCTCGCCAAACGCGGTTACGCTCTACCGGTCCTCGGCCGTCGGACCCTCGATGGGGATCTCGCTCGACGGCTACTACGACATGAAGGGCGGGCAGATCGACATGCAGGGCGTGCTCTCGCCGCTGTTCATCGTCAACGCGCTCGGCCGGGTATTCAGCCCGCGCGACGGCGAAGGGCTGGTCGGGTTCAACTTCACCCTCAAGGGGGCCGCCGAAAGCCCCGAGGTCGGGGTCAACCCGCTCTCGATCCTGACGCCGGGGGTGCTGCGCGAGGTTTTCCGCCGCGCCCCGCCCGAAACACCGACGATGCCCGAAGAATGACCCCCAGAGTGACCGTATGACCTCGCGTGACCCGACCACCGCCGAAAGCGGCCCCCCGAAATCCGCCGAAGGCGGCTCCCCTGACCCCGCCAAAGGCGCCGCGGGGGCCGAGCCGGGCAGCCGTCTCGCAGACTATGATTTCGACCTGCCGGAAGACCTCATCGCAACGCGGCCTGCAAGGCCACGCTCTTCGGCGCGCTTGCTGGTGGCCACCGAGACGACGATCACCGATCGCCACGCGATCGACCTGCCGGAGGTCCTGCGCCCCGGCGACCGATTGGTGCTGAACGACACCAAGGTGCTCCCGGCCCGGCTGCGCGGCATCCGGCGGCGCGGGAGCGCTGAAGCGGCGATCGAAGCGACCTTGCTCGCGCCGACCTCCACCGGCGGCTGGACCGCGCTGGTCAAGCCGCTGCGCAAGCTGAAAGAGGGCGAAGAGATCGGCTTCACGGGCGGGCTCAGCGCCCGGTTCGAAGGCCGCGACGAGGCGGGTCAGGCGCTGCTTCAGTTCAACCTCACCGGAGACGACTTCGACACGGCGCTCGCCGCGGCCGGAGAGATGCCGTTGCCGCCCTACATCGCAGCGAAGCGGCGCGCCGACGCCCAGGACCGCGACGACTATCAAACCGTCTGGGCCACGCGCCCCGGGGCCGTAGCGGCCCCCACCGCCTCGCTCCACTTCGACGCGGCGTTGCTGGCGGCCCTCGAGGCCCGAGGCGTCACGACCACCCGGGTGACGCTGCATGTCGGTGCAGGAACCTTCCTGCCGGTCAAGGTGGAGGACCTCGACAGCCACAGGATGCACGCCGAATGGGGCGAAGTGACCGAGGCCGCCGCCGCCGAGATCGCCGCGACCAAGGCGGCGGGCGGGCGGATCGTGCCGGTGGGCACCACGGCGCTGCGGCTGATCGAGAGCGCCGGGCGGGCAGGGGAGATCGCCCCCTGGCTGGGCGAGACAGATATTTTCATCCGGCCGGGGTTCGACTTTCGGGTGACCGACGCCCTGATGACCAACTTTCACCTGCCAAAGTCGACGCTGATGATGCTGGTCTCGGCGCTGATGGGCTATGAGCGGATGCGCGCGGTCTATGCCCATGC
>Ga0209121_10000496_pt1 | contig 41687 bp, 31 predicted proteins | sample Cruoilmetagenom3_FD_187292 | JGI IMG/M metagenome (GOLD analysis project Ga0209121, IMG submission 187292) | Oil polluted marine microbial communities from Coal Oil Point, Santa Barbara, California, USA - Sample 3 (SPAdes) (version 2) | ecosystem: Environmental > Aquatic > Marine > Oil seeps ... | reverse complement strand
TCTTCTTCTAGTTGTTTACGTTCCTGTTCGGCACGGGCTTCGGCTTTTTCTTTTGCTTGTTTTTCGGCGAGTTTGCGTTGTTCTTCTTCTAGTTGTTTATGTTCCCTCTCGGCACGAGCTTGAGCTTCTTGTTCCGCTTCTAGTTCCTTGAGTTCAGTTCTCTTTTCGGCAGGAGTTTCGGGTGGGGTCGGCGGTGTTTCCTCGGGCTGTTTCTCTTCGACCGTAACCGGCTCTGCCTGGGTAGCAGTTTCGGCAGGATGTTCTACTTGTGCGGCCACTTCGGAAGCCGGTGGTACTTGTGTTCCCTTTTCTGCTGGCTGGCCAGTTTTGAGCAATTCCCGTATTCTGCCAAGCAGAATGGCCGGTTCAAAAGGCTTGGTGACATAAGCATCAGCTCCCATGTCGATACCCCGCCTGGCGTCGTCCGGTGAAGTTCGCGCTGTGAACAGGATTACAGGAATCGGGCCAGCCATACTGGACTTGAGTATTCGACAAACGGTGTATCCGTCCAGCTTCGGCAGCATCAGGTCAAGGATGACGAGGTCTGGCCTGGAACTTTTTGCCTTTATCAGGGCTTGATAACCATCCTCGGCGGTAACTATTTCATACCCGTTCTGTTCCAGTCTGTCTTTGACCAGTTCCCGCATATTGAGCTCATCTTCTACGACTAGTATTCGAGGGGGGTCATTCATGACTTTCCTTCAAGGGCAGGATGAAACTGAAGCTGGTTTCTTCTCCAAGCGTGCTGTGCGCCCATACCTTGCCGTGGTGCATCTGTATGATGGACTGGACAATCGCCAGTCCGAGTCCGATGCCAGGACCGTGCGGGTCCACGCGTTCGAACTTGCCAAAGATGCGGTCAAGGAATTCGGCCGGGATGCCGGGCCCGGTGTCGCTTATATTCACTTGGATATAGCCGGTGCCGGGAAGAACATTGTTTTCAGAAAGCACCGGAGCATCCGGGTTGATGACCCGGGCCGATATGCTGATGCTGCTGTCGGTGGGTGTATATTTGATAGCGTTGTCCAAAAGGTTGTTGAATACTTGGAGCAAGCGGTCGCGGTCGGCAAGAACCAATGGCAGCTTGGCCGGAAGCTGTTTGTTAACCTTGAGGTTTTTCTTGTTGATGAAGAGAGACAGGCTTTCCAGGGATTTGGATAGAACTTCTTCCAGATTCACAGGTTCCAGCCTGAGCGTGACTTTGCCCGATTCCATCCGTGAGGCCTCAATAAGGTTGGTAATCATGCGGTTCAATCGGTTGATTTCTTCGCGAGCAATCGCCAGGTAGCGACACTGCCGGTCCTCGAGGACCCCGGTTGTGGTTTCCGAGAGTAGTGACATTGCTTCTTTGATTGCAGCAAGCGGGGTCCGCAGTTCATGGGATACTGTAGCGATGAAGTCGGTCTGCGCCCTTTGGGCGCGCCTAAGCTGGGAGATGTCCCGCAGAAAGCACAGCAGCACGGTGTGGGTGTTGGTCTCGGTAGGCACTATTCGCAGCTCACAGTCCAGTTTGTGGCCGTCCTTTGTGATGATGCGAACCTCATGGTGGATAGGGAGCAGGACCGTCTGTGGCTGGGTGATGACCTGGGTTATGGTTCTGCGGTTGCGGGGCGCTACAAGTTTTTCCGGATTCATACAACTTAGTTGTTTTACGGTATAACCTGTAAGTTCCTCAAAACGGTGGTTGACATAAATAATGCGACCTTTTTCAATAGCACAGATACCATCAACCGCATAATCCATTACCTGACGGCTGGTAGAATCCATAAGATCGGACGGGCGGCTTGGCTTAGATGTCGGAATAACCGAACCCAGATACCACGTTGTGCTGTTCACAGTCTTTCGCACAACAGCGACGCTTGCCGGAATTACCTGGTTGTTGCAGCCGAGAATGACTGAATCGCTGACAATGCGCATGTCGCCCTGCGGTTTGGATTTGCCAAGGCGGGCCGCTTCGGTCGAAGGAAACATCTCACGCCAAGCCTTGCCAACAAGCACCTTGGTATTGTCATAACCAAGAAGTCTTGCCAAGGAGGGATTGGCAAAAACGATGCTGCCGTGTTCGTCCGCGACCCAAATGCCTTCCTGGAGTTCATTCAGGAACTCCTGGCCGGTTATTATCGCCTCAAATGTAGATATTTCCATCAATTGCCCATCTCCACTAGCGGCACAAGCTCATATATTCAATCTGACTATTGGATATCATGCCGTTTGCAGTGGCTGAAGTCTATACACCAAGGGATTATTGTCAACCTTTAGTCAGAGTTGACTGACAAGGTGATTTTGGCATAGTCATGTTGTGTTTTGTCGGTTTCTCGCAGCATTCATCTTCGTTGTGACAGGCAACTTGGCCTGGGGCCGCTGGCTACCAGAAGAAAGGCTGACCGAGCGGCCGAATTCATCCGATAGAACAACTCTGAACAATGCCCGGGCTATTGCCAGTGGCCCTGATGGGAATCTGCATGTGGTGTGGTATGGCAAGTCAGGTTCGGATTATCAGGTTTGGTATTCCTGCTGGGACGCTCAGACGCGCGAGTGGTCCCAGGATACGGTCATTTCTGATGAGCCCAGCGGTGCCTGCTATCCGGCGGTCGCGGCTGATGATTCAGGAAATGTCCATGTGGTCTGGCAGGTCGATTCAGACAGCAATGCTCTTAAGTATCGTCGCAAAGGCAGGCATAGTGACATCTGGGGGCAGGTTGAGACTGTTGCTACGGGTCTCCATCTAAAACAGCCGTCGATTACTGCGCGGGACCCGGACTTCGTGGTCGCGGCGTGGGAACAGGAGTCGCTGCCTACGTACAGAAGCGTCTTTGTCTCAATCCGGAATCCCAGTGGCTGGCAGCCACCTAAGCAGGCAAGCGAAGGCGGATTGTACAACGACTTTTCGGCTTCTGTCGGAGTTGATTCGCTGGATAACATCGGGGTCCTCTGGAGCAGTTCGCGTGCGGGCAACTGCATCCTATTCCGAACTAGGACGGACACCGTCTGGTCGCGAATCGACACGCTGCACGCAGGCTATCCCCGCGACGCGCCCTGCCTTTGCGTGGAATCCGGCGGTGTCTGCCATGCGGTCTGGAAAGGTCGGTTCTCCGGCGGCAGCGGCGACTACCTCATCTACCGCCAACGTCGCGACTCCACGTGGCGTGACACGGTCGCCCTACCCCGCGTCTCCAGAGCTCCTTACCCGGCTTCACTGTATGCCGACGAGTTTGGAAGGATTCATGCGGTTTGGTGTGCAGACACGGCTGTTTTAGGTGTTGAGGTGTTCTATTCCACAGCCGAGGATAGCGGCAAATCCTGGGCTGCTCCTTTTCGTTTGACCAATGCCAGTCAGCGCCGTGAGAATCCGACTTTGTGTTGCGGCCCAGGCACAAATGTTCAGCTTGTCTGGACCGATTATCGGCACAGCATACTCCATCCTGATGTTTATTGCCGAAGATATGCGATGGTTCGAGACATCGGAGTTGAACGGATTGAGCGGCCGCAAGGAGTGATTGACTCGGGCAAGGTAGTTACGCCCACTGCTCGGATATGTAACTATGGGGATTCTACTGAAACCGAGGTTCAGGTGTGGTTCAGGATTGATACGGTGCGAAGTGAGCAGGTGATTGCGGAGATTCCGCCGGGAGATACGCTGTCGGTGGAATTCGACTCGTTGTTGGCTAATGAGCGTGGATGGCGTATGATGTCCTGCTCGACTGCCCTGACAGGCGACATCAATCCTGACAACAATGCTGTATTCGATTCTTTCTTTGTCTGCGTGCGGGATGTTGCGGTAGAGAGCATAATCGAGCCGGTAGGAGTCCTGCCGCTGGATACTGTTTGGCCCAAGGCCAGAATCCGCAATCGCGGCAATGTCGTGGCCGAATGCGCGACCCGGTTCTGGATAACTTGCGGGGCGAGTTTGGTTTATGCGGATACACTGGTGGATACTCTGGACCCCAATTCGACCCTGAATCTCGAATTCGAATTCTGGCTTGGCGAACCGGGTCTGTACTCGGTGCATTGCTCAACAGCATATGATGGTGATATGCGTCCTGAGAACGACACCAGTCTGGCGTGGTTTCAACTTGCCCGGCCAGATATTGGCATAACCCAAATCATCTGGCCACCGATGGTGGTGGATTCAGGCACCGCGGGGAATCCTGTATTCCGGGTGCAGAACTTTGGTGAAATAGGCGGAGGCTTTTACGCACTCTTCGCAATCGGTACGCACTACTGTGACACAGTCTGGGTAGAAAACCTGGAACCGGGCCAGACGATGGATGTGCGGTTCAGCGACTGGGATGCGCTGCTAAGGGGCTGGCATCCAGTGCGTTGTTCAGTATTTGGCTACGACCACTTGAACATCGGGGACAGCGCGGACAGTTCCAGCGTTTTTGTCAGGGTGCAGGATGTCAGCATCACCGACATCGTTAGTCCAACTGAAGTGGTGCGTGAGTCTCTGGTTGTGCCGAAAGTGCGGCTGCGCAATGAAGGCAATGTGTCCGCAAGCGTGGTTTGCCGTTTCACGATTACAGGGGACAGCCTGGAATACTGCGACTCGCTGGAGTTTAATTTCGAGCCGGAGAGCGAAACTCTGGCGGTCTTTCGGTCTTGGCCAACCCGTTCAGGGCAATTCATTGCTCAGTGTCTGGCATTGTGCTGGCCAGATATGCATCGGCAGAACAATGGTGCTCGCTGGGTATTTCGCGTTACTCGTAGTGATGTTGGCGTCAGCGAGATTATTTGGCCCCGGGCAAGGGTGGATTCTGGTGCTATTGGCCGGCCTCGGGCCCGGATAAAGAACTTTGGCAGTGAATCTGAGGATTTTCCGGTCCTGTTTAGAATCGGTGACCGGTATGCAGATACTATAGATGTGGCAGGGCTCGCACCCCATGAAGACCGGGAAATAGTGTTTGCAGACTGGCAGGCCCTGATGCGTGGTGCGCGGGTATTATGCTGTTCAACTATGCTCGATGGAGACATTGAGGAGACAAATAACGCCAGCACAGGCTCTGTTTTTGTTCGGGTTGCAGATGCAGGTGTGGCTGAAATCTTAAAGCCGGTTGGGACAATCGGGTCGGGCGGGGTTGGGCCTATTGTTCGGGTTGTCAATTACGGTAATGAGGCTGAATCGGTTGGTTGCTGGTTTGAGATTCGCAATGATTCTGGGCCGGTCTATTGTGATTCGGTTTTTCTGGAACTGGGGCCGGAAAGCGATTCTCTTGTCAGTTTCAGAACATGGCAGGCATCAGAAGGGTCATACGATGCCGAATCCTGGACTGTTCTTCCCGGCGATATGGTTCCGGATAATGATACGACAACGGTTCCATTTCGGGTAATACGGATTGATGCGGCTGCCAAAGAGATACGGAAACCTGTCGGTGTGATTCAACCCGGGACTGTGAGACCTGAAGCGCTTATTTCTAATCTGGGCGAGGAACCAGCAAACATAAATGTTTCCTTTGCAATCTCAGATTCAGAACTGGTTTATGCGGATACGGTTCAGTTACATGGTGTTGTTCCTTTGACTGAAACCGTGGCAGTTTTCAGAGAATGGGATGCATTGCCAGGCCGGTATTTGACATTTGTGCGGGTAATCCTGGCCGGAGATAACAATCCTGAGAACGATACTGTTTCGGGCGAGGTGATGGTTGAGTCTCTGGTAAGTGAGTGTTGGACTGAGTTGGCGTCGGTGCCGCGCGGGCCAAGAAGGGCACCGGTTCGGGATGGCGGAAGCCTGGTTGCAGTAAAGAACGGCATTCTTGCACTCAAGGGCTGCAATACCAGTGAATGGTATAGTTATGACCTTGCTGGAGATTCATGGATTTCACTTGCACCTGTGCCATTGGGAAATAGCAAACATAAGGTGAAAACCGGTGCTGCGCTTTGCTGGAACGGCGAAAATACGGTCTTTGCGCTCAAAGGTAATCGAACTCGTGAGCTATGGGGCTATAAAGTCACAGAAGATACCTGGGTTTCGTTGCCGGGTCTACCCGAATGTATCAGACCTGTCAAATACGGGGCTGGTCTTGCTTTTATGTCCGGAGATACCGACAGGGTCTTTCTGATTAAGGGCAGTGGAACCCTTGATTTCCTCGTTTACTGGGTAGGGCCGAAACAATGGCATGCAAGGCGTTCGCTTCCCAAGAGCCCGCATGGACGCAAGGCAAGGCGAGGGACTTGCCTGACCGTATCAGGTCAACGCTTATTCTGCCTCAAAGGCGGGACAAATGAATTTTATGAATATTTTCCTGACCAGGATTCCTGGTGTGCGAAAGACACTTTGCCCAGACATAACAGAATCGGCTGGCCCAGACGTTGCAAACGCGGTGCCGCTATTGCTGGTGACGATGGACATTATGTATACGCATTCAAAGGTGGCAGGTGCAGTGATTTCTGGACTTATGATGTTCTGGCAGATACCTGGATTCAGGCAGATGATGTTCCGCTGGGTCGGCACAGGAGAAAGGTAGAGCGGGGTGGTGCACTTACATGGTTTGATGGCCGTGTTTATTGCCTGAAAGGTGGCGGCAGCCGAGAATTCTGGTGTTATGACCCGGAAGCGGCTGTGGCAGCACATCCGATTCGGACCGGCATGCCTCATGACAGCACACTATGCTTATCAGACAGGTTGCATGTCTGGGTCGGTTCTGGGGAGGTGGTTGTCGGGCCGCCGGTATTATTAAGGCATCTTTTGGTTTTTGATGCCTTAGGCCAGCGGGTCAGGTGTCCGGTGGTATTGGAGCACGGCAAGGCGCATCTGGTTGGAATTCGAACTTCTGGTGTTTACTTTCTTACTACAGGTGCTGAACGGTCTGGTATTAAGATAACGGTTGTGAAATAGAAATGCCTAAGTTGACAGAAATAGGTTAGTTGTATATCATAATTTGTGCCAAGCGGTTTGATTGTTCTGCCGACCTATAACGAGGCAGCCAATATTGAAAGGATAATCCCGGAGGTTCTGTCCAAGTCGGATGAGCTCGAAGTCCTTGTGGTTGATGACAATTCACCCGACCATACCGGTGACATGGTCGAGCAGATGGCAAAGGGTAATTCACGCATACATTTAATCAGGCGGGCTGGTAAACTGGGCTTGGGCACTGCGTACATCGCGGGTTTCAAATATGCGCTACAGAACAATTATGATTACTGCTTTGAGATGGATTCTGATTTCTCTCATCCGCCCGATAAGATACCCGAGATGATTAAGCTCCTTGCGGATTACGATTTGGTAATCGGGTCGCGTTACTGCAACGGTGTTTCGGTTGTCAACTGGCCGATGAAGCGGCTACTTTTGTCCTATGGTGCTTCGATTTATGCACGGATTGGAACCGGATGTCCGGTGCGCGACTTGACCGCGGGATTCAAGGCGTATCGCAGGTCAACCTTAGAGGCGATTGATTTGGACAAGCTCAAACAGGGAGGCTATGGTTTCCAGATTGAGATTGACTTTGCAATCTGGCGCAAAGGGCTGAAAATCAAAGAGACACCGATTGTGTTTGTGGAAAGACGGGCCGGTGTTTCCAAGATGTCCAAAAACATCATCTGGCAGGCGTTCTTTCTGGTTATCAAGCTGAGACTGAAGAGAATATTCGGTCGTGCGTAAAGACTGTCAGTAATAGAATGTTGCGGTTCAGGTCAAGAAACGGTTTTATGCGTTATTCTCAGTTACATCAATCCATATACCTTTTGTCTCTACTATATTAGAGCCGAAAAGGGACAAAAACATAACCGGGGATGTAACTGGTTGCCTTGCAAAGAGTTACACCCCTTTTGGGGGGTGCTGCCGACTCAAATCGCATTGTTTAGGCTTACCCCCTCCACCGCCCCCCTCTCTGGTTCTCTTCCGGATTTGTTCCCAGATTGTATTCTGGATTTTGTCCAGGATATTATTGCAGAAATGAATCCTGGTATGCATTGAGGTTCTTTTTCTGGTTCAGACCCGGGTTTCTATTAAGAAATGCTCGGAAATACCAATCCCAGAATGCTCGGAGATATTCCTCAAGCTATGCTTCCAGAAATCTCTCCTGGTTCAATCGTTGGATGTAAAGGTGCAACTGACCCCGATTGTATTCTTGAACCCATCCCTGAAGCCTTTTCGGGTTTTATTCCAGAATCCATGCCGGGAAAATCTCTCCGCCTAGATGTGGAGGATAGAAAACCGGGCCAGCGTTCTTCTCCGCAGTGAGGTCCCCCACTTTGCGGAAAGCAGGTGAATGTCAAATGCTGTCAGCTAATGGCCGACAACCGGATACCCGGACCGCTATTTGATGAGCCTGAATGTGCTGGGCGCGGTCTTTCTGAAGCAGGCCGGATTGTTTCTCAAGGCCGAATCTATAGTTTTCCTCGGGCGCTTACGGGTTGATTTGAAGCCTCTCCTCAGCAGTGCCCTGGTTAGTTCCTTCACGGTCATAGGTCGCTTGGTCCGTTTCATGGTTTCGATAATCAGGGCACGGGCGCTTTTCTGTATCGGTCTGGAACGAAAGACCGGCCGCTGGGTTCTCGATGCAGGTCTGGGTTTTTGCGGGACGATAGGTTTTGGTTTCGGGGCTGTAGTCCCAAGCATGTTCAGCTGTCTTTGAACGCTTTCCAGTTCTTTCTGGAGCTGCGCTTCCCGTTCTTTAAGAAGTTCAACCCGCAGGTTTTTCTCAAGGACTTTTCCTATTTCCTCAGTAATCGTCATGAGGCTGGCTTTTCTCATCTTTTTCTCCTTTTGTTAGATGTATAATGGTGCATAGACATATACATAGTAGACTTAAAGATACATTAAAGTATAGCGTGGGTCAAGTGCCGAGGGGGGGATTTGAACCCCCATAGGCTTGCGCCCACTAACTCCTGAGGCTAGCGCGTCTGCCAATTCCGCCACCTCGGCATGAATCGTCTCATTTCAGGATAACCGGGAATTCGGAGATTGTCAAATCGAGAATGAGGTGAATAATTTCATTCTATTTTTCTTCTTTCATGTCTTCTACTATTTCGCGCACCCGGCTTTCAAACTCGTCTGATTCGTCAATAAATTCTTCCATCTGGTCTGACAGCAGCTCTTCATCCTGACTCAGAACTTCCTCAACTTGGTCTCTGATTTCGTGTTCGAGGAAGCCCGGACTCGGCCGGCGTTCGTTTCCGAGCTGAGCAGTAATCCCTCCCCATGGTCGGAAAACAGAACTTTTCAGGATTTTCATCGGCCACATCAGGGTGTAACCTACAAGTGATAATCCTGCAGCACAGAACATTACTATAGACATAGCTTTTCCAAACGAACCCAGGTTTGACGGCGTATCAGGCCTTTTTGCGGTCCAGAGTGCAAAATAGCCAAAGCCGACCAGCACTGCTGCGGCAATCAGACCGGCAAACGGTAGTATCATACGATACCTCCTTTTGTTGTTCTTCAAGGAATATAAACGGTAAAATGGATAGGTCAAGCAGAGGCCGGCTTTGACCGGCCTCTGCTATTCGGATATCAGTTCAGAAACTGTCAGCTACATCAGTTATACGGACATTGTCGCAGAGCATGTATTCGGGGACGCTCATTGCTTCGGGCATCCTCCGGCCATAGGTTGAGGATTCGTTCTGTGAGACAGAAATGGAAGAGACAGCTACGATATTGTTGAAGACCGAAGGGCTGGTATCGGTAATCCGAGTCGAGAATAGTGGTGCGATGAATTCGCCGTTTTCCAGGCGCATTGCATTGAACCGTGAAGAACCGGTGAACATGCCTTTTGTCGGGTCGGGAAGATGGGTGTAATGAAGGTGGGGGATGTAGAGCGCATTCTTGGCAAGTTTTTTGCCGGCTTCAAGACCGGCCGGGCCGTTACCCGGGGCCAGAACAAAATCGGTGTTTGACAGGTCGTGGCCAGTGGGCTGTTTTTTGTATTTGGCAGCGGCCATGCTGTCATATAGCAGACCTTTGAACAGACCTTTTTCAACCAGCACAAATGGCCGGCGGCGCTTGCCACTGAAGTCAAAAGGCATCCCGAAAACATTGGGGTTGGTAGGGTCGTCAGTAATAGTTATCGAGGCGTCGAACAGTTTGTCTCCAAATTTGTTCTTTGCGGTATAGGCCCGTTTTTCTTCCCAGAAACGGCCAAAGAATCCACCCCAGATGCCGAGCATCAGAAGTTCGGCAATTGCCTGTGGTCCGAACAGGACACGCTGGCGACCGATTTTGGTTTTGTATCCGCTGTTTTTCTCGTATATGGGCAATAGTGATGAGAATTCGGCGATGACGTCATCGGCCATGAATGTGCCGGTTTTATTTGCGGTGCGTTCGACTGAAAGCTCCCATTTCCGGTTTTGTTCTTTCAACACCATCAGGAACTTGGAATCTGTAAGTCTCCTGTAGGCTTCGTTGTCATTGGCCGTGGTGATATAATACATTTCGGTTGAGCCGGATGACCAGGAACCGGAGAAATCGTATTTGCCCTTGGGTTTCAGTGCTTTTACGACTTCGGCATAAAGGTCGGTTTTGGCCTCGGGAGAGAAATTTTCCAGTTCAGGGTCAAACCCGGCGGAGTCATCGACAGTTTCCTCTACTTTGCCGAAGATAGGTTCATAATCTTTTCCAAGTGCTGCTTTGCAGTTTTCAGCAGCCTGGTCAAGGGTCGCCTGGAGCTGTTCGGAAGAGGTAATATCAGCGGTCAGCGAGGAGGAACCGACTTTGCGTCCTTGCTGAACCGAGATGTCGAGGCGCGTCAGTTCTTCATGGGTGGAAAGTGCCACTGCGGAGTTGCCCAGACGAATAAGGCTGGACTTCTCGCGGTGAAAAGAGAACTCGGCGTTGATGCCTTTTTTGCGGGCCTGGTTCCGGCCTGAAATCAAGAGGTCGCGAAGTCTGTCTTCAAACATTCTTACTCCTTTTCCCCGGTCTGGACATTCCTGAATCTCATTACCGGGATACCGTGTCCCAATTCCATAATCTGATTTGGTTCGCCTTTTCCACAATTTGGTACTTGATGCAAACGCCAGGTGGAGCGATTACCTACTTTATCAAGCGAACCCCAGAACTCTAGGGTGTGTCCCTGGTAAGTGGGATTCTTATAAACCTTGGTGCGGCGGCCGTCCTTTACTTCCCAGGCGATTTCGCACCCGAAATGGAAGTGCTCACGGTTGGAGCCGATTGACCAGGAAACAGGAACATCGAGCACCACACCGTCTTTGGTGTCTTTGATGATGTCTTCGAGTGTGCCGTCTTGGCCCGGGTCGATATTGATATTGGTCATCCGGTCAATCGGGCTTCGGTAGAATGCGGACGCACGGGCTGCGGTGCCTGATTCTTTGACTACGGTTTTGCCGGCTTTTGCATTTGCCTCGGCCAGGTCTGCCCGGCAGGAGAGCACATTTACCAGAACTCCTTTGTCAATAAGCATGAAATCGCGCTGTTGAGAGCCTTCATCGTCATAGCCGAAGGTTCCAGCCGAGTTTTCCACAACACCGGCGCGGCAGTTGAGCTTTTCTGAACCATAGCGGAGCGTGCCTATCATTTCAGGCCGGACATGGGAACCACCGGCAAAAGAAAGTTCATACCCGAGGATGCGGTCCAGTTCCAAAGCATGGCCGATAGTTTCATGAACCTGGAGAAAACCCTGGCCCGGCAGTAGAATGACATCCCGCTTGCCTGGTGGTAGAGACTCGGCCGCAAGGATTTCTGAAAGTTCGCTTTTTATTCTTTCGGCATGGCCAGCAAACCAGTCCGGATTGGTAAGCCACTCATAACCCCTGGTCCCGGTTCCATCGCTATAAAGTTCGACGCTGCGGCGCTGGTTACGGCCGTCTTTGTCCGGTGACATTACCATCATTGAGCCGAAAGTGTTCAGGACCCAGCGGTCAATTTCAGTGCCTTCGCTGTTCCAGTAATAGATGCGTCGGCGCTGAAAGTTTGCGGTCACAATGCGCTGGGCAACGGTTTTATCCCTGAGAGAGGTGTCAATGTCTTTGAGGAATTTCAGCTTTTCGCTTAAGGGTATTTCGAACGGGTCCTTTTCTACGGGTGGACGGTATTGACCTTTTGTCGGCTGTGCCGGACCCATATCTTTTGGAAAACCCAAAAGTTTTGCTGCGGCCTGGGCATTTGCCAATGCCCGGTCAAAGCAGGCCGAAATTGCTGTGAGGTTGGCAGTTGCTGCGAATCCCCAAGCGCCTTGTTTAAGCACGCGGACACCGATTCCCCTTTCAAAACCGCGGTTGTTGGATTCCAGGTTGCCGTCATAAAGCACTATGTGCTGGCTACTGTCTTCATCATAAAACCGGGCGTCAGCAAAGCTGCATCCAGAACCGATCATCCGCTCAAACTGGTTCTTTACGGCAGGCGCGATATTGTCAACTTTTGTATTCACGATTTACTCCTTTTTCGATTGCGATTCCAGAACCAATGACTATTATGTCTGAGTTTGATGATATTGCAAGGGCTGAAGTTTGTTTCCAGGCGGACAATTGTTTGTCATTGACCCGGCTTGTCTGCTTGACAGCGGCAGGGAGAGGAATAAAGTTCTGTGTGTGGATTCGGCTGCTGGTGCTGATTCTATTATTGGGCGCGGATTGCGCCTATTTCAATACCTTTTACAATGCCCAGAACAGCTATAAACAGGGGTTGACTCTGAAGGAACAGGGCCAGGCAGTTCAGGCCAAGTCGAAGTTTGAGAAATCCATAGAGAAGTCGGCCGTGGTGATTTCCCGCTGGCCCAATTCGCGGTGGGTTGACGATGCGACTTTTCTCATCGGAATGAGTTATTATCAGATGGGTCACTACAGCAAGGCGATGCGCCATTTCGAGCAGCTTGTTCTGGCATTCCCGAATTCGGGCCTGGTGCCGCAGGCGCAGCTTTATCGCGGCCTTGCCCTGCTTAAAGATAAGCAATATGGTGTCGCAAGGGTAGTGCTTGATAATGTGAGGAAGGATTATCCGGGATTGCGTGACGCAGCCAGTTTCCATTTAGCCGAGGCCCTATTCAATCGTGAGGATTATGATTGTGCGATAGATTCGTTGTCTGCGTTTGTAGAACATTTTCCGCATTCGCGATATGTCGACACCGCGGTGGAGGATTTAGCTCGGGCCAGTTTTTCCCTCAAGCGTTGGGATAAGGCCGAGTATTGGTATCGCAAATATGCCCGGGTTGTCCATGAACCAAAAGAGCGAGCACGTGCCAAGCTGAAAGTAGCTGCGTGTCTGCTTGAGCAGGGCAATTATAAGCAGGCTATAGCACAGGTTGATGATGTGCTTGGCCGCTATCGTGAACTGGACGATGAAGCCAATCTCCTGCTGGGCCGTTCTCTTGCTGAAGTTGGCCGTGACAAAGAGGCGCTTGAGACCTGGGCCAAGGTGCGGGGGAGGAGTAACTTTGGTGCCGAGGCATTTTTCCGTATTGGCAAGTATCACGAAGAGCATAATGATTTTGCCCTTGCCCGTGTTTATTACGATACTGCGAAGAGTCGGCGGGCGAATTCAGACTATGGCGTGCTCGCGGTAAAGCGGCTGGCATTGCTTGATGCCTTTGCCCTGGGTGATTCGAGTGAACGCGAGCCGGCCAAAGCGATGTTTCTTTTGGCCGAAGTGCATAACCTGAATCTTGGAGAGTATGACGAAGCGATGAGACTTTATCAGGCTGTCCACGATTCATTTCCGCAGAGCAAATTGGCACCGAAAGGGCTTTTTGCCAAAGCGTGGATACTGAAAAATGTTAAGAACGATACCGGAATTGCTCTGGAATTGGCCGAGAAGATTATCAAAGAGTATCCAGAGACCGATTATGCGGATGAATCCAGGCGCTGGCTTGGCCTGCCTGTGCCCAAGCGCAAGCCCAGACCAGAATCGGTTGCAGTGAAGACCGATACGGCTGAGCTGGCTGAGAAACCGACCGAGCCGCGTGAGGAACATAGACCCGGAATGCCGACGCACAAGCCAGGACGAGTCGTGAAACCAGAACAAGAAAAGCCAGATACGGGCAGGACCGAACCAGAAGCAGATACGGTTACATACAGGAAACAAGAAAATCTTGAGCTTGAGATTGTTCACTTTGACTTTGATAAATGGGCAATAAGGCCAGATGATGCTGAAGCCTTGAAGCGGGATACAGCGTTATTGAATGAGTATCCTTTTACCAAGCTTGAGATTGTGGGTCATTGCGACCCGCGCGGGACAGAGGAATACAATATGGTGCTTGGTTTGAAACGGGCTGAAGTGGTCATGGATTTCCTGGTGGAGTTAGGGGTGCCAAAGGACAGGATGTCTGTGCGGAGCGAAGGGGAACACAGGCCGATATCTACTAGGCCAGAAGAGTACTGGCTTGACCGGCGGGTTGAGTTTGAGATTACCAGATAAGTTCTTCGCGCGCATTGTATCAGCACAATGTCTTGCGTCAGATATATTCTCTTTGTGGATTGAACAGCCGATTCTGGCAACCCATGTGAAACCGGGCCAGTTTCTGAATATCAAAGTGAGCAGTGAGCCTGACCCTTTATTGCGGAGGCCGATTTCGGTCGCAGATGTTACCGGTGAAAAGGTCAGGCTGGTGTTTCGGGTTGTGGGCCGGGGCACAGAATTGCTGAGCCGGAACCGGGCCGGGGATATTGTTGATGTTCTTGGGCCTCTGGGCAAACCGGCCATGATATTCAGGAACCGGGATATAATTGTATGCGGTGGTGGTGTCGGGGCCGCACCACTGCTTTATCTGACCCGTTACCTCGATAAATGCAGCAGGGTAGAAGTTTTCCTTGGTGCGCGCAATCGCAGCCAGTTGATTCTTGTTGCGGATTTCCGCAAGCTCGGCATCAAGCCGGAAATTGCTACTGATGATGGCAGCATGGGCTGGCACGGGCCTGTAACCGAACCTGTTTTCCGTGCGGTTCAGAAGAAAAAGAGGCCGATAGTTATGGCCTGCGGCCCGAAACCGATGCTGGTTGATTTGGTGGCAAAAGTGGACCCGGTGCCGGTATGGGGATTTGTTGAACAAAGGATGGGATGTGGGGTCGGAATCTGTTATTGCTGTGGATTGCGGCGTAAGAATGGAGGGTATATCCGTTTATGTCAGGAAGGGCCGGTAGTGCTATTGAACGAGGTTGAGCTTTGAAATACAGGATAAAAATCGGCAGGACCGTATTTGCCAATCCGGTTCTGGCTGCATCCGGGACATTCGGATTCGGGCTTAAGTTTCCTGGTGTGGCAAACCGTATCGGTGGGATTGTCACTAAAGGAATAACAGTTGAGCCAAGAGAAGGTAGTCCATTACCAAGGATTTATGAGTTTCCCGGCGGGATTCTGAATTCGGTCGGCCTGGAAAACCCAGGAGTTAGGCGTTTCAGGAAGGAGATTCTACCAGAATTGAGACGGCTGAAATGCCGGGTCATTGTGAATATTGCGGGTTTCAGTATTGATGAGTTTATAGAGCTGGTTGATGGTTTGGATTACAAAAGGGTTGACGGGTTTGAGCTCAATTTGTCCTGTCCGAATGTAAAGAATGGCGGCGTGACCTTCGGACAAAGTCCCAGAATGGTGGAAAGAATAACCAAAGCAGTGCGCAAAAGCACAAACAAGACACTGATTGTCAAGCTGACCGGGAATTTCATAGACCCTTTGAAGACTGCAAAAGCTGCTGAACAGGGCGGTGCCGATGCGGTTTGTCTAATAAATACTCTGTTCGGGATGGCGCTTGACGAATCAGGCAGGCATTTTCTCGGGGGTAGAACCGGTGGGATTTCAGGGCCGTGCCTTAAGCCTTTTGCACTATTCTGCGTAGAACGGGTAGCAAGCAAGATAACTATTCCGGTTATTGGTTGCGGTGGTATCATGTCTGGTATGGATGCAATAGATTTTCTGAGTGCGGGCGCAACTATGGTTCAGGTCGGCACAGCCAGTCTGGTAAACCCGAAGGCATCATTGGCAGTATGGCAGGCGTTAGGGGACTGGTGCCGCAGGCATGAAGTGAAGGATTGGGAAGATATTGTCGGCAGGACAAAGAGGCAGGATTGACCAAGCTGATTCTGGCCCTGAATGTCGGCACAAAAGACAATGCTTTGGAATGGCTGGAGCGTGTCGGCAACCAGGTGGATTTGTTCAAGCTGCAGATGGACCTTTTCGGCCGGGTCGGGCCTGAACTGGTCAGGCATTTTGTCCAGCATGGTGCATCGGTTTTTCTTGACCTGAAATTCTGTGACATTCCTTCAGTAGTAGGCAAGGCGGTTGAAGCGGTTGCAGAACTCGGTGTTTCGATGCTGACTGTGCATACGATAGGAGGGCAGAAGATGCTTGAAGCCGCTGCAGCGGCAAGTAAATCCGGCACAAAGAAACCGCTCATTCTGGGTGTGACCGTTCTGACCAGCATCAGTAACGATGAACTTGCACAGTTGACCGGTGCGCACTACTCGGTTAAAGAAAGGGTATTAAGCTTGGCCAGACTTGCGCAGGATTCAGGTTGCGATGGGGTGGTGGCTTCGCCTGAAGAAGTTTCTCTTATAAAGCAGGCTTGCGGCAAAGGGTTTCTGGTTGTAACACCAGGAATCCGGCTCAAGCCATCAAGCGATGACCAATCCAGGTATGCTACGCCAGGCCAGGCTGCAAGTTCTGGTGCTGATTATATCGTTGTAGGAAGGCCGATATATCAGGCGCAGGACCCGATTGCGGTAATCAAGGAGATAAAGGCTCAAATAGAAGGTAGTAATGGCTGAAGACTTTGGAGCGGTCCTGAAACAGCATGGTGTTATCCTGGAAGGCCATTTCCTTCTGACATCGGGCCGTCATTCGGGCTTTTATTTTGAGAAGTTCAGGATTCTTGAGCATCCTGAGTTGTGTAAGATTTTTGCACGGCAGATAGCAGACAAGTTCAGGAAAGACCGGATTACTGTCGTGTGCGGGCCCACGACCGGTGGTGTTATTATCGCTTATGAAGTGGCGAGGCAGCTTGGATGCCGATGCATCATTGCAGAGCGAACCGATAATGGAAGGCGAATCGGCCGTGGATTCCATATTGATGAAAAAGACAGGGTCCTGGTGGTTGACGATGTGATGACCACGGGCAGTTCGATTCTCCAGACTTTGGAAGCTTTGGAACAGTTTCCGGCAACGGTTGCGGGTATCGCTGTCTTCATTGACCGGAACGGAGGAAAAGGGCTTGATACGCCGTATTTTGCGGTGTATGAACAGCGAGTCGAAGATTACGAGCCGGAAAACTGTCCTTTATGCAAAGCCGGTGTCCCGCTTCAGGTGCCGGGCCGGAGCGGAAAAACTAGCTAGTTCTTTTTTTTCTCGGCCTGGTATTCTTTCTGCTTTTCGGTCCTTTCTGATTCCAGTTTGCTGATGCCGTGAACCAGCCGCTTTATATCCGCATCAACAATCAAGGGCGCGTCCGGTGTTTTTGAAACCCGGTCATAAACGATTCCACCCAGTTTTGCCATCTTCTTTTCAATCTTGCGGCTCAGGTTCATAATGTCTATTTTGAGGCGGCCCCGGCGACTCAGGTCTTCTGCTCCCTGAATTGCGGTTCTGGTTGCATCTGTCAGCCATGCGTACACATCATCCCATAAGGTATTCATCTCTTTTTTCTTCATGGTGTAAGTGTATCAGTAACCGGCAAACGGTCAATCAGGTTCATCGGACTATCAGAAGGCGGTGTTTCCGGGAAGGTTTGTCAGTGATGACGAAATATACACCCGCACGCAGTTTCCCGGTTGAGGTTTCGGGTTCAGATATCACTCTTCCGTCTACAGAGAGAATCTTTGAGTGTTTTGGTAATGTCAGCACAGTGCCAGCCCGCATCAGTGTCGAGAATCTGGTTGGCGGAACCATGTCGGGCGGGCATTCTTCCAGGCCGACTGCATCGGCATGGTATTCATATCCTACGTGGCCGAATACGGTGTGGTTTACCGGCACGAGATAGACCGACTGATATGCGGTGTCAAACCCTCGCACCGTTGTTGAGCCGCGTTGCAATGAATCGAGTGGGATTGTGTCCAGAAGGACCCGGTGTCGGATAGTATCCCTGGCTACTAGGTAAAGACGGAAATCTGCCGTGTCGGCACCGTCGAATTCAAGTTCAAGGTTGGTGCCGTGCTGGAAAAGCAGGTATTCTCCGGCCCAGCGGTCAAGATTGCCGGTGCGCGATACCGGGTATGAGGTATGATAACCGGCCACGGCAAAGCTGGGCACGGTGTCTCCGTAATAGCCGTAAGCACCGCTGAGAACGCCGGTGTCATTGATGCGGTTTGCCAGGACCCATTGGTCAAGGACACCTTCGAATCGTTGCGGCAAACCGGTTGCTGCGAATCCTGAATCGATGCCGGCAATACTTACCAGAGGCGAAGCAACGATGTTGTGAATCAGGTCGGTCCCGATGCGGCCACCGTACTGTTCATACAGGAACAGGAACCAGAGATATGTCTTGATATAGTCATCCCAGGCCCCGGTCCATCGGGTCAGGTCGTTGTCCGGACAATTGGTGAAGCCGGTTATCGGGTCTGGAGAGCCATAAAGCCACATTGCCAGTTCACTGCAACCTTCGTTGACCCAGAGCGATTCGGCCGGGTTATAGTTCCAGTGAATCATGTGGCCGAATTCATGGGCAGAAATCGCCATACGGTAATCCTTGGCCGGGTTGTTCGGATAGCAGTCCAGGTAAACGCATTCGATTTCGTTTGAATGATAGCCCCACAACCGCATTGAGGTAGTATCGTAGTACTCGTCAAAGAACTGCCAGAACCCATCAAATGTATAGCCATGGAATGTTCCGATATTGTAATAAAGGAGATAAATAAGCGAGTCATGGTCAATCACATCCGGTGGCTGGCCAAGGACAGTTGTATTGTAATACCAGACGCCGTGAAGTGAATCGCGCGGGCTGGAATGGTCGAACCGTTCGATTATCCGGGCAACATCGGCCGAATCTACGAGCCCGGCATTCCACACCGAATCATCTATCATTACATGGCAGTGATTGCCAAGACCACGGCAGGTAAGGCTGGCCTGGAACTGCACTGGTGGCATGACGGTCATATTCTGAAGCCAGAACAACCTTTTCTCACCCATTTTTGGCGGGTTTGCAACCTTTTTGACAGTCGGCATAGGAACAGGTTTTTCTGGTCTGAGCTGGTCGAATATCGGGGTTCCACTATGCACCGGCATCGGCTGGGTCTGGAAAAGAAGGGTTAAAATCAAGAAAAACATATTGCTCCTTCTAGTCGGTTTACCTGATAACGACCAGTTTGATTTTTATATTCCTGCCTCGCCAACTGGCCAGGTAACAGCCAAGCTGAACATTGTGGCCTGATTCGTCCTTTCCATTCCAAGTCCAGCTTCCAGTTTGGGAAGGAATCCTGCGGACGAGTTTTCCTTTGATGTCAAAGATGTAGAGGTCAGAATTTCTGTATTCGGTCGTTCCAGACTCAAATACGAATCGCTTGCCAGGATTCGGGAATGAGTTCAGGAATTTGATGTCTGTCTGTTTCTGCTCGCGGATGCCGATGGCCTGGCCTTGCCACACGCAGATGGGATTATTCGAAACTGCTCCAACTTCATCACTGTTGAATCCGGCGATGCAATCCTGTTCAAAGAATACTGCCAATGAGTCTCCAGAACAGTTTCTGCCGATAACGGGAAACCGCTTAGAGCTCTCATCCTGGCTGGTCAACCGTGCCGGGTCGGTCCAATTGACCCCGTTATCTGAATATGCCAGCCAGATTTCGGCCCGCAACAGATTGGTGCTCGGCTCAACATTGGTCGAGTCGAACTGCTCCCATGCTACATAAAGTCTGCCTGTTTCCGGATTCTGGCCCAGACTCGGCCGGTCACAGATTGCCGCATGGGAACCGAATCCGCCGGCAAGGCTGTGTGATTCGGCCCGGTGAATCCGGTGCCATTCAGATGTGCGTGAATTGTAAATCCAGAGCTGGGCAGGATTCTGGTATGCTGTGTCGCCGATTGCGGGCAGAAGCGTTGTTACCAGGACCCAGTTATCACTCCTGTCAAACAGACCGGATGCACCAGTGGCGCATACGGTTATCGTATCGCCTCCGTATGCTTGTGGCGGTTCCAACTGTTGAATCGGGTCCCAGTTCGCACCGGCATCGGTCGAAACACGGTAATTCAGCGCCAGCGAATCATTGTGGCCTGTCATCCATGTGGCAAGAACCGTATTGGACTCATGGGATGCGATTATGTTGTGACCGAATGCACCGGTCTGGCTCCAGCCGGTCGGGTTTTCCCAATTGCACCAGGTTGTCGAACGGGTGTAATAGAGATTGTCGGCAGATGCGAATTTGATGAGGAGAAGGTGAATCGTTTCGTTTGATGAAGTTGCTATGACCGGCAGGAAGTATCCGGTCAGGTTCGGCGCACCGTTACAATAATCGAATATCCCGGAGCCCGGTTCCAGATCGCGCGCCACTATCGGTGTAAACTGCGGTGGCATTCCTCCGGCGTTATAGTGGCAGGCAATCAAAGCGGCACCATGGGTCGGTTCAGGTTCCAGGGTTCCGTAACCGGTTCGCTGGGATTGGGAATTCATACCTGAGAGCATGAAATCCTGCGGGTCAATCCAGCTCCACTCTCCGGTTTCTTTGTCATAGAAGTTATATTTCATAGTGCGGTCGGGCCAACCAGAACCTTGGGGCCGGGCGCTGGACATCCATGTCACATGGATACCGTATTCCGGGTCAGTTGCTAGCCACTGCAATGAAGGCCCGGAATTCTGATTGTCATAAGTGGTGCCACCGACCGTGTCGATAACACCCGGCAGCACCATGGCCTGGCAAAAAGTGACGATTCCTGAAATCAGTAATGCAAATCTCATATTGTCTCCTTATTTTCTTTGTTCGGTTACGATGGAATTGAATTCTATTCTTTGCTGCAATAGATGTCAAACTTCTGTTCTCAGACCCAAGAACCGGAATAGAACTATAAAGGCCATCCGATGGCACAATTTTCCGGCTATCTGTCAAGCCATTTGCCTGTTCTGAGCAGATGGTAGAGAACGATGCCTGCGGCCGCAGCTACATTGATTGAATTCTTGTATCCGTATACCGGAATGTCTATTATCCCGTCGCAGAGTCTGAGCACAGATTGAGAAATGCCAAGCCTTTCGTTGCCGAATATTACTGCAACAGGGAAGTGGTAATCGAATCTGTGAAACGGGATTGCGCCTTCTGCAGTTTCAACAGCCACGAGTTGGATATTTCTCTTCTTTAGTTCTTTCAGGGCCTGGGTGGTTTCCTGGAATCGGCACCAGGGGACAGAGTCAGTCGTTTTGAGCGCGGTCTGTTCGAGTTTATGATTGGGTGGGTATGCAGTGTAACCGCATGGAATGATTTCGGCGATTCTTGCTGCGTCTGCAAGTCTGAAAATAGAGCCGACATTGAATGCGCTGCGGAGATTGTCTAGGATAATGTGGACAGGCCGGCGTGGCAGGCGGGCGAATTCTTCCGGTGGCAAATGCGAATCCTGCGACCGGACTTCGTAAAATGTTTCAATGCCGTCGGGTGCATTCCAGCCTTTAAGAGAACGGCCTTTTTGCATCGGTTTCCCTTTTGACAGGAGCGCAATTTCCGCGGCTTTGTCGCAGATTTGGATAAGGTCCAATGCAGCGTTGAAATCGGTTCCGCTGGCGACCATCCCGTGTCTGGGCCAGATGATGCCGGAGTATTTCTCCAGCGCTTTGCCTGTGGTTTTGGCTAGGTTCTCTGAGCCGGGTTCCAGGAAAGGGAGCATTGTCAGTTTGTCCCGGAAAAGCGCCATTTCGCTGTGGCTGCGGCCAAGGAGCGAAAGCAGTGATTCCGGTTCCGGTTGCAGAAGTGTAAGCGCAATCAATGCAGTTGGATGGGTGTGGACCAGGGCCGGATGGCATGGTTGTTTTCGCATGAGGGTTGAATGGGCTGCAATATGGGCGGGCAGTTCGCTTGTGGGTACAGGGTTGCCGAGGGTGCGGAATGCCGTGCCGTCATTATTGAACCGCACCAGACAGAGACCGGAAAGCGGGTTTCTTGCCAAATCACGCATCCTGACGCCGGCAGCCGTGATGAGAAGGCTGGTTTGGGAGAATTGCGGAAAGGAATCCGAAAGCCGGGTTTCCTTACCCGGGAACAGTGGGATGTCATTGAGCCGGAAGGAGAGGTTGCCCGCATTTGCTTCGGCCCATCCTTTTCGGTCGAGTTCCTCAGCTACGGCTGCTATTTCAGCCAGATAAGGTGTTGCTACTTCAGTGAGAAGGTCCAATGAATTATGTTGCCATTCGGTTGTCTGCTGTCAAGAACGACCGGTCTCTTCTTGACCGGGTTGCTTGCAGGATTATGATAAGCGAGAAAGGAGTCTTCGATGACGAAATGGGAGTACAAATTCGTGTGGATAGATATCCATATGAATCCGGTGCTGACGATGGCACGCTGGGGCGTGAGTATCCCCGGCGAGAAAAAGGAGCGTGAAGGAAAGGATAATGTGGAACGGTATGCGTCTGAGCTCGGTGCCAGAGGCTGGGAACTTGTCAATGTAATCAGCGGCAGTGACCAGCACGGTATCATCACGAAAGGGATTCTGTTCTTTAAGCGGCCGGTCGGACATGAGGTTTAACTGGATTGATTTGGTTTCGATTGGTCTGGTAGCCACGGTAGGTGGAATTCAATTTCTGCGTGGAACACGGGATATATCACAGGTGTTTTATGAGACTGTTTTTCTCATTGCCGCTGCAGTCGGAGCAACCAGATTGTTTGCGCCTATCCACCATGTCATGGGTATTTCAGGTGGCATAACCTTTGCAGGCACATTCATTCTGCTCGGCGCATTAGGGCTATGGCTGGCGGCCTTTCTGAACCGTGTGATGGCGTTCGATATGGGGGGGTTCAATTATCTTCTGGCTTTCTTTGTCGGCATAACCGGCGGTTGGGTTGTCGGACATATCGGGATACGCTCGGTTTACATCGCATTCGCGGCGAAAGACCAGAATGTTTATATGGCGATACGCCGGTCATGGGTGGCTACTCAATTGCTTTATTTCGGTGCCTTCCAGGAGCTTCTCGCAATACTGCGGAACGCCCGATGGCTCAATATCTGATTGTGTCTCAGGTGACTGTTAAATCGACCTGAACCCAGGGCAGAACACCCGAAGCGACATTGATTGTTTCCCGGCTGACAGCGGTGATGTTCTTCAGGCAGTCAAGGGCATTGCCTTTCACGGCCCAGCGTCCTGGTTCGGGCAGGGCCACGAGTCTGCCATCGCGGATAATCCGGCCGACATAGAGCGTATTCGTAAAATCGCCTGTTGTTCTGTTTGCAGTGTGGAAACCGAGCAGATATTTTAACAGTATGCCACGCTTGATGCCTTTTATCATTCGGTTCAGCGGGGTTTTGCCAGGGGCAAGGAACAGGTCATTAGCGGTGCATCGCACCGGTGCTTCATGTTCGTCTTCGATAAGCACAGGGCGATGCCGGCCGTTGCCTGTCGATTCAACACCATCTTTTGCTGCTGATGCACGGTCATAGAGTAGGGTTTTAAGCATGCCGTTTTCAATTACCGTTGTCCTGCGGGTATTTGTGCCTTCGTCATCGGTCGGAAAGGTGCTTTCGGCATAAGGTGCGGTGGCATCGTCCCAGAGCGTGACTGTTATTGGTGCTACCTGCTGGCCTACTCGGTAACGGGACATTCCTTCCTGAACCGTTGATGCATAGATGTGTTCGGCCACAAGATTACGTAGTATCGTTTCAAGCATCAGCGGGTGGATAATCACCGGCAGTTTCTTGCCTTTCATACCTTCGGATTCCGGGGTTGTGCTTCTTTTCGGTAGCGAGCGGGCAAGGTTTTCCCCGAGCTTTGCCACTTTTTCTAGGTCCGGCATCCTGCGGCCCGCGACAAAATCAAAGTCCCTGGAGTTGACATCCACGAATGCCGAGAAAGCGGTTCTGGTGGCAAATGCCGGTGTTCTGTTGTGCATCGTTGTAACGAGCCGGTCCTCGATGTTCAAGCCAATGCCGCCTTCAAAGTTCTCGATGCCTTTGACTGTGAAAGCGCGCTCGATAATGTTTCTAGCTAGGTTCTTGATTTTGGACGGGCTGCCAAGCATCCGGGTTATTCTGTCGTCATAGAGTTCGAGTCGCTTTTTCCTGTCGCTGAGAACAGCAAAATTCACGAATGGTGCAGGCCCGGCTTTGGCAAGTGCAGCCTTAATGCCGGTTCTGAGCACATTCAGGTCTGGCTCGGTGATTGGAACATAGCCGAGTTTGCCTTTCTTGATTACCCTGATGCCTGCATTGAAGATACCTTCTTTCAATTCCAGGTTGATGTCCCGATTCTCAATCTTGGCAGAAAGGGTTCGGGAATAGGTCAGAAACAGTTCGATGTCGTCCAGCTTGAGCTTGGCGGCAAGGTTTATGGTCTGCTTTGCGAATTTCTCCAGTTGCATATTTTACCCCTGTACTGATAGGCCGATATACTCATTGTTTTTGATGCGGGTCCAGGTCGGGCCGCCGTCCGCAACGAATTTCGTTTGCCCTTTGCCGCAGAATCCGACATCACGGATTTCAACAGGTCCGGCAAAACCGTCTACATATCTGAGTGCGAACATCGTCTTGGCGGTAAAATTTGAGGGCTTGACCATATTGGTGACTTTGCCGTTTTCAACCAGGTAACCGAGCTGGACTGAGGATGACATGCCGTCTTTGGAAACAGCACCGCCGGTAGTGCCGACAAGCAGGATGCCGTATTTTATATCCTTTATCAGTTCTTTGAGGCTGTGCCTCCAGTTGCTTCTGGTGGCAGGCATCAGATAGGTATCAGACATCCGCGGGATACGTGGGTCACCCATTTCGGAAAATGCACCGCCATTGGGCTTGAGTCCGAAATACGCCGCAGTCTCACGGGAAAGAATCATCCCGACCATTCTGCCGTTTCGGGCCAGAAGCTTGGTTTTGACTTCAACACCTTCGTCGTCAATCAACTCGGTGCCGAATCCATTGGTGAAGTCATCGGAAACCGGGCCATCCATGATGTTTACATCTTCACACGCAACCGCGCCCTTTGGTTTGCCGTCTTTATCAATAATGCCTGAGCCGCCCGCTTTGACGATGTCGGCCTCAAAGTTGTGGCCCAGGGCTTCGTGGACAAAGACGCCGGCCGTGGTGTAATGAAGAATCATATGGTCGAGTTTCCTGACTTGGGCCGGAGTCAAGCTGACGGCGTCCTGGAGCGCAATGGTGCGTTCGAACCATTCGGTCAGGAATTTCCTTACGGCAGGAGTCATGACATACCGGTCTGTTTTTGTCTTCCTGACGATATCGGTATAAGTATGCACATTGCCCAGTCGTGCCCGGGTCTGGGTCATTTTGTCGCCCTTGCCTTTTACCCGGGTTATCACTTGGAGAAAAGTGCGTGGCAGCACTTGGGTTTTGAACACACCTTCGGTATCGGCAATCGCTTTCTCTTCGCGCTGGGAAAAGAACCAGAATTCGGGTTTGACTTTGATATTTCTGCCGGCGTGCTTGCGCTCGATTTTCCTTGCAAGCCCGGTGATGCTGCGTATCAGTGCATCAAAGATTTCATCGGCAGGAAAAGCAGCAGGTGCGGGCAGACCGTAGCGGACTTTTCCCGGGTTCGGAATCGGGGCAAGGCTCACGAGTTTCTGAGGCCTGGGCGATGCGCGCAAGAGCTTCATCCCTTCGTCGATTGCGTGTTTGATTGAGGTGAGGTTAAGCGTGCCCACTTTTATTTCCGCCTTTTTTCCTCTGTTAAGCAAACGGAGTTGAATCCTTGATTTGGCGTTAAACGGCTTTTTGATGAGTCGGTCGGGTAGCTGCTGGAGTTCGATTCTCACTGCCCGTTCGTAGAGCAGGTCTGCATATTCGACGCGGCTTCTGGTATAGGAGAGGGCATTGACTAATACCCTCCTGATTTGTGCTTCACTGGCTATTTTCTGTGACATCATTCAGTATAAGAAACCAGGGCCAGGGTTCAAGGAATCAGATTGACATTTCATATACGCGGTAGCGTTTGTATACCTCTCCGCCTAATTCTTTGTCGAAGTTGTTAATCAGGCGGTTATCTTCTAGGTTCCATGACAGCTCACACCATTGATAACGCTTCAGTCGCATGAACTTTTCGGTTTCATAGAACAGGAGAACGGGCAGTCCGAGTCTGCGGTATTCTTCTTTGAATCCGAAAACCAGTGCACGGGCACCAGTGATTCTGCGCCGGTAATAAAGGAATTTGATTATGCCGGGCAGTCCGAGTTTGCCGTTCAGGTGTCTTAGCACCTGATTTATGTCGGGTAGTGTTATGGAAAGGCCGGCAGGTTTACCGTCATAGAATGCCAGCAAGACCATTTCAGGCTGGGCAAAATTCTTCATCTGCTTGGCAATCAGGTCCATTTCCCTATTTGTCATCGGTGAAAAGCCCCAGTTCTTTTTCCAGGATGCATTATAGAGTTCTTTGATGATAGCCATCTCATTGTAAAGGTTCTTCAGACTGACAGGCCGGACAGTAATGCGCGGATTGCTTCTGAGTTTCCTTGCCAGGTTGGAAAACCGCTCAGGCATGGGTGTTGAGGCGTATTTGATAAATGCCAGCAGGTCTTTGGCTTTTCTAAAGCCGTGATTCTCGGCCAGACCCGCGTAATAAGGCTGGTTATACGGCATCATCAGAACCGGCGGCCGGTCAAATCCTTGAATCAGAAATCCCCATTCGTCGTTTGAAGACGGACTCATAGGCCCACGCAGAACGGTCATCCCCTGGTTTCTGTTCCACTCAGATGCGGCATTGAACAACGCTTCGGCAGTTTCCCGGTCGTCCGGGCATTCAAAGAATCCGAACGACCCCAGTTTTTCATTCCAGAGTTTATTGTAGTTGTCATCAATCTGGGCGCTGATCCGGCCTACAACATTGCTATCTTTTTCAGCAAGGAACAGGGTGCCGCGGGCGTGCTCCCAGAATGGATGGCGTCTGTGGTCCAGGAGGCTATGGACTTCCTTTTTCAGCGGCGGAACCCAATTCCTGTCACCAGCGTATATCTGCCAGGGGAAATCAATGAAAGATTCAAGCTGGGCAGGAGATTTGACTTCAGTTATCCGAATCACCGGATACCCCAGTCAGAAGGATTTCTCTTAATTGTTATTGACACACTATATTAACCCAGAGAAAACGGCGGGTGTCAAATATATTCGAAGCCCGTTGATACAATTCTAGTTGACATGGCAAGATAACATAATAGAATAAAGGTTGTGCTACATCTCGCGCATAAAGACCTCAGCAAATTTATAGACCCGGATAGAATATTCTACGGAGAAGGACGCGGGGAGATGGGCGTTTGTCTACACCTGCCGTTTAAGAATCATACGGCGGGCAGCGTGCCGGCCGAAGATTACATGCTGATGATAGAGATTGCCAACAATCTCATTGAGTTCCTGCGTTACAAGAGGGTAGTAAAAGGGCCGGAGCTCTGGGATTATGACCCGGAAGCCGCTTCAGAGGTATATAATGTATGCGGTGATAACCCGAATTCCGGTGGTATTATTCTCAGGGATACCAATTATGTCGGTGGTCCCAAAATTCAGATATTTCTGGATAAAACCTTCGGCGCCAATGAGGTTGCCATCCGCTGGAAGAACGAACTGGTTGGCGATGAGCGGTTGCTCGGTGACTACGAAGAGTATGCAAAGCTGGCACTGTGCAACGGTGAGCTCTCCGAAGAAGAATAATCAGGTCGGTCTCTAATCCGTTCTGACTCATATTGACCGGAAGAGCAGATGCAGTAGTATCCAAGTCATGTTAACATTCAGAAAGGTATCCAAGGATGCGGAAGTCATTACTTTGATAAGGGAATCCGACCGGCAACTGGAGATGCTCGGTTATACTGAGCACGGTCAGAGGCATGCCAGGCTTGTTGCAAAAAACGCACGGGGTGTACTCCGGGCGCTGGACTATGACGAGCGGTTGACAGAACTGGCTGCGATAGCCGGTTACCTGCACGATATTGGCAATGTGGTTAACCGCGAATGCCACGAACGGACGAGCGCCATCCTGGCGCGGAATGTCCTTTTGAGGTTGAAGATGGACTACGACGAAGTAGCACAGGTTATGGCGGCAATCGGCAACCACCACGAAGAAACCGGCAACCCTGTTTCAGAAATATCGGCAGCACTGATACTGGCAGACAAAGCCGATGTTCATCGCAGCCGAGTCCGTAATCCTGCACTCATCCGATTCGACATCCACGACCGGGTTAACTATGCGGTCCGAAGTTCCAGTTTGACAGTGGACAAGGAAGCGCGGAAGATAGTGTTCAAGCTCAGGGTCGATACCAGCATCTCTTCAGTAATGGAGTATTTCGAGATATTTCTCTCAAGGATGATGATATCCCGGCGTGCGGCTGATTTCCTTCACTGTCATTACAGTCTTGAAATCAATGGCAACAAGCTTGTTTAATACTGTAAGTCCCGGATTCGGTTAAACCTTTAATCAAAGATATCGCATACAGGGCATTCCCAGTCTGTCCCTTTGGGACGTAGTTGTGGAGATGTCCAGTTCTCCTTTCTGTCCGGCAGACTTAATATCCGGAAGTGGAGCCGGTGATGTTTGACATACCTTGAGTGGAGTTGGTATTATGAAGAAGATGTTTTGTTTTCATTCCGGCCGGATGGTGCTGATTTGACAGCCGGTATGCTTGCGGCCGTTTGTCTTCTGGCGCAGTTCGGTCTTAGTGACTCGGTGGAGTCGGTGAGATTCGCGGGTAACCGTGCCTTTTCCAGCAAGGTATTTCAGAGAATTGTCGCGGTCCAACAGGGCGACTTGGTAGATGAAGGACATCTCGACGAGGATGCCGGGCTGATCGAGAAGTTCTATTATGAGAACGGCTTTCTTGATGCAGGAGTGGAAAAGGGTTTGAAAAGAGGGAAGAAGCAATGGGTCGCTACATTTTATATCAGTGAAGGCACCAGGGCCAGAGTGAGTGTAGTGGCACTTACAGGAAATTATGTTTTTGATGCCCACCGCCTGCTCAATCTGGTGCCGGTGAAGCCCGGACAGCCGTTCACCAGCGATCTGCTCAGCGAGAGCGGACAGGTGCTCAAGCGGTTTTACCTCAATAGGGGTTATCCGTTTGTCCAGGTGATAGGAAGCTGGCGGTTTGAAGATACGCTAGTCAGCCTGACATTTGTGATTCAGGAAGGGCCGCGTTGCCATATCAGTAAGCTTCTGGTGCGGGGTAATCGGACCGTCAGTTCGGCTGTCATTCTGCAGACTGCTGAAATCAAATTAGGAGAGTTGTTTCGTTATCAACGGTTTTATGAGGCCCAGCAACGGCTTTATGCGACGAAACTTTTCCGCCGGGCGTCGTTCTATGTATTCAGGCCCGATATCCTTGTTGACAGTATCGCAGTGAGGTTCGATGTTGTTGAACAGCCATATCGCATTTTCTCGGTCGGTGGCGGATTTGAGACACCGTGGCGGCTTCTGTTTTCTTTGGGGTGGGAGCATTCCAATCTGTTTGATTGCGGACACAGCCTCGGAACCGATGTTGAATACAGCCCGAATTTCTCAGGCGACTATCGTGTTTCTCTGGGTGCTACTTACCGGGTTCCATACTTTGTTCTCAACAGGGTGGATTTATCCACCCGTCCTCTGTTTTACTGGGAGCAGGTTGATACTGTGCTGCGCCGCGAGTATGGGGTGGAAACCGGGTTGAGCCGCAGTCTCCTGCCGCGGCTGAGCATCGGACTTTTTAACCGGTTCAGGTTTGTGGCCGATACGAGCCGTGGAATTACTAATGCTTTGGCATTGAATATGCAATATGATTCCAGGGACGATATTTTCAACCCGACTCTGGGTTTATATCTTCGTCCCGTGGCCGAGATAGCCGGTGGGATTCTTCTTGGGGATAATGATTTCTACCGTTTGGCCGGTGAAGCGCGGTTGTTTCAATCCCTGGGTTTCGGATTCGTGCTTGCGGCCCGTGGTATGGCCGGCCGGGATTTTCCGTATGGAAGAACACAGAAGATTCCTTGTTATGAAGGGTTTATGCTCGGTGGCAGGAACAGCCTGCGCGGCTATGACGAGCATTCGCTTGGCCCGGATTCAAGCGGCACAGAGAGGTTCGGGCCGATGGTGCTGAATACAAACCTGGAATTGCGGACGCCTTATGTTTTCGGACGGCTGGGCGCGGTCATATTCCTGGACGGTGGCGAAGTGGTAGGGACAGAGACCGGTTTTACGCTTGAGGATTATGCGTATAGCGCGGGAGGGGGCATAAGGGTGATGACACCTGTCGGACCGGTGCGGCTTGATTGGGGCAAGAGACTTCGAAATCCTTCTCAGGGCGACAAGGGCAGGTTCTATCTGGGATTGCTCCATGCTTTCTGAGAACAGGCGCTGGTTGGTTACACTGGTAGTGATTATTGCGGTCCTGGGTATTGTATTTCTGCTCAGGCAGACAATCGGCAGGTTCGCATTGAAACGGGTCCTGAGCTCGTTTGCAAAGGGCATCAATGGCAGGGTCGAATACGAGCAGTTGGCAGGAAATCTGTATTCGAGCCCGAGGTTCAGAAATCTTGTCGTGGTGTTCAATGGCGATTCTTTGAAGATAGGAGAACTCTCGTTCAGCTATGGCCTGTTCGGATTCTTGCGGGGACGAATACCGGTTTATCGAGTAGAGGTTTTGGAACCAAGGCTCTATCTGAAGTCGAAGGCAGCCCGGAAACCGACTGTTGAAAAAGAGGCCAGGGTTCTGAAGTTTCCGAAGCTCACGGTGAACCGGCTGCATGTCGCGGCCGGGAGATTGTGTCTCGACGGCAAGCCAAGGGCAGATTCAATTGAACTATCTTTGTCTTTTGACTCAAGGCCTGCTGCGGTGAAAATCGAGCTGGCACATACCAGCGCAAGGCTGATACAGGAGAATGTGAAGATAAGGGACATCAGCGCGGATTGCCGTGTGACCACAGATTCGCTTGTTCTGAAACGGCTGGATATTCGGACAATGAGTTCCAGTTTCAGGGGCAATTTGGGGTTTGCCTTTGATGGCAGCGGACTTGGCGGACAGGTGGAGAGCCTGGATATCGACCTTTCCGAATTCACAAAAGAGCAGGGTCGAGTGCGAGCCAAAGGCAGGGTAGGAATTCTTAACGGAACCAGAAGCGGTGAACTGGAGTATCGGGCAGAAGGGTTGCACTTCAGAAATATCGCACTGCCGGTTTTGGAAGGCAGGGTATCGCTCAATGACCAGAATCTGAACCTGGAGGTTGCAGGATTTGATACTGTGCTTGGTGAATTCAATCTGGAAGGAAAGGTTGATATCCGGCAGATGAAATACACGGGCCGGGTAATTCTTCATGAAATCGCAGTTGCACGGATTGAACCGCGGCTTCCAGATGTGAAGCTGGATGCTGATATACGCTTTTCCGGTTCCCGCACCGATTCGATTTCAGTCGAACTTGGCGCAAAGATAGGCGAGCTCCAGGTTGACAGTCTTCTGATGGCAGGCGAGTATAGCTCGGGCAGGTTCTGGCTGGACAGGCTTGAGATGCAAGGGCCGTCGGGCTGGCTCTGGCTGGCTGGTTCTTATGATGATGGCCGGGTCCAAACGAAGTGTGTAATGGACAGTCTTGACCTGAAACCGTTCAGCCGTCTTGTCGGAATTGATGCAGTTGGTAAATTGACCGGTGTTGTCAATGCAGGAGGGAAGCATGATAGTTTCAGTGTTGCCGGCGGTATCAGCGCGACAGGATTGGATATAGGGAATAGCCAAATCAGGAAAGCAAAAGTCGAATTCGACCTGCAACTGGCCAACCGTGTTTCAGGTCACATGGTATTAGCAGGCAAGGAATTGAACCTGGAAGGGGTTGAATTTGATACAGCACAACTGACTGTGTTGAATTCCAATTTGGAGCTGCGTGCCAACCGGTCTGGAGGGCAACTTCTGGTCCTGGGTAATGCAGACTTGTCAAGACAAGGTGTGAGATGTGATGTCAATACATGCCGATTTGAAACTCCGGCCGAAACATTATCCCTTTGCCAGCCGTTCAGGGTTGTGTGGAATCAAGACTCGGTTGCAATTGACAAAGCAGAATATCAGGTTGCGGGCGGCAGTATCGCGCTGGACCTCGAAAGGTTCGGAAAGGATATGCCGGTAGTAAGCGTGAGCGGCAGCAATCTCAATCTGAGCAGGTTACAGAAGCTGCTTGGCATTCCCGGCGAGATGAAAGGGCGTTTCGATTTCCAGTTTTGGGGTCAGGATACATTCTTTTTGAAATTTGCGGGTGAAGACATCGAGGTGTCGGCAGCAGATGCGGTTGTCAAGGCTTTGGATGTCGAACTGACACTGACCCGGTCGTGGGCAAGGGTTGAGCAATTATGGTTCGTTCATGACATAGATACCACAAGGATTATGGGCAGTGCATATTATGACATGTCTTCCGGCTTTACCCTCAAGCATGTTGACCTGGAAGCAGAAATTGCAGACCCGGGGGTATGGGTAGTCGGATTCCTGAAATCGATTCTCGATATGCGTGACGGCAGGATATACGGGAAACTGGCATGGCAAGGGGACCTCACAGAACCGAATCTTGATGGACGGGTTCGTATCGTTCGGGGAACGGTTTTCATCCCGTCGGTGAATGCAACGATTGAGCGGTTTGATGCGGAGTTGACTGCGGACAGGGATAGAATCGTGCTCCAGAAGTTGAGCGGCAGGTCGGGAAAAGGAATTGTTACCGCATCCGGATTCGTTGATTTGGGTAAGAACTGGCTGGTGGATTCACTTCGTTATCAGATAAGGCCCAATAGTATCCCGATAAATCCGATGCCCGAGGTTTACGCAATCGTAGCCGGTGACATTTCAATCGCCTGGGCTAAGAACAAACCTGTTTCCGTGAACGGCTCGGTGAATGTGGAAGGTGGTTTATTGACATTCGGGTTCGGTCAATCGGCCGGCGGCGCTGGTTCGGACTTACTGGTATATGACATCAGAATCCGGGGTGAAAGGGGCATCTGGCTGCGTAACCGGACCGCGGATATTGAACTTTCGGCTGACCTTTCCGTGAAGAAAACGATGACCGAAACAGTGTATACCGGCCAACTGTCGACAAGACAGGGAAGTGTTTATTACCTTGACCAAACGCTCAGGGTTACCCGTGGCATCATCAAGTTTGACAATATCAATCGGCTGAATCCTTCTCTGGATATTGTGGCTGAACTACCGGTGCATTCTGCTGTCGGGATGAAAGAGAACCTGCCTGATAAAGTCCTGCTTACTTTGGGCGGAACATTGGAAAAGCCGGAGTTCCATTTCGGGTCCGAGCCTACCGGTTGGGACGAGAATGAGATTATTACCTATCTGAGTCTGAATGTAACGACTCAGGAACTGTCGGCCTTTGAGAACAGAGAAATGGTTACGAGGTATCTATCCGAGCGGTTTCTCGGTTACTTCCAGACACAGGTTGCAAAACAGGTGAGGAAATTGCTGGCCGTAGACGCCGTCAGATTTGAGAGTGAGCTTACCGGAGGCCAGGGTTACAAAGTGACGGTCGGCAAGTATGTGGGCCGGAATTTCTATGTTACTTATACCCAGAATTTCACGGGTGAGATGCAGCCGGAGTTCAGGATTGAGTATTATCTGAACCGCAGGAATGAGATTATAGGGGAGAGAACCGAGAACGGCGGGTATTCAGTCCGTTACCGTTTCAAGCTCAGGTATTAGTTTTGTTCTGCGATATTGCAATTCCACGAACCCATCTTGACAAGCTGACCTATCGGTTCGACCCTGATTCTATCGGGAAGCTTAGGCCGGGTGACTGTGTCCAGGTGTCTTTCCGTGGAAAGCCGATCCGAGGCATAGTTGTCGGCTTGCGGGGAAAGAGCCCGGTAAGGAATACATTGATGGTTGAGGATATTGTTGAGCATGAACTGGTCAGTGCTGAATTATTGAGCCTGGTGGACTGGATGGCACAGTATTATCGGGCATGGGCCGGTGAGGTATTGAGTTTTGCTTTGCCCAGTGGAATCTGTGGTTACAAACCGCGCGCTGTAAGAAATGAGACAGGCACTCAAGCCCGGTTTGTGGGTAAACCATCAGTTGCTCACGGGGGTGTCGCATTCGACCGTTTCGGTGTGTATTTCTCAGGACAGGTGCGGAACCGGCTTGAACCGGTCATGGATTTCGTTTCGACCGCGCTGTGCCGTGGCGCTGTCATTCTGCTCTTACCGGAAGTCCGATTGAAAGACTGGCTCCCTAGTCTGGCCGGCCGTTTCGGCCCGGAACTTGCAGAATACCATTCCGGCATGACGATTACCCGACGCAAGCAGATATGGCAACGCATACATAAAGGCCGGCACAGGATAATCATCGGCACGAGGTCTGCGGTATTTGCGCCGGTAGAAAAGCTCGGTGGCATAGTGATAGTTGACGGGCATGACCCGGTTTACAAAGAGGAACGCCATCCCAGGTTTCATGCCCGTGATGTAGCGATAACAAGGGCACAGATAGCAGGATGTCCAGTGCTTTTGTGCGACAGAACGCCATCGGCCGAGACTTGGCTGAAACTCAGGACCGGAAAGTATTTGTGCCTTGCGAAAACAGTAACGGGCCATGTGCGGCGTTCCGCATTCATTGTGGATATGCGGCGTCACCCCGGAAAGTTCTTCTCGCCCAGACTTGTGCGTGAGCTCGGCCAGGTTGGGAAATCCGGCGTGTCCATACTCTATGTGAACCGCCGCGGTATGAGCCGCAATGTCGTGTGCAAAGAATGCGGAACTGTGCTTGAATGTCCCGAATGCAAAGTTCCTTTGATATTGGGCGCGGACGGAACGCTTTTGTGCCGATTCTGCGGCAGGACTGTTCCCGCGCCTGAGTCATGTCCTGGTTGTAGCGGAACCAGTTTCAGTTTCCGTTCACCGGGTCTGGACATGGTGTCGAAGGGAATAGCAAGGCAGTTCCCGGAAACGAAAGTAGATAAAGTAACTGCAGATGCCGGCTTATTGCTGCCTTTGGAAAAAGGCACCGTAGTTGTAGGAACAAAGGCACTCTTTTCCCAGCACTGGCCCGAACAAACCCGGCTCGTGAGCGCTGTCTGCTTTGATTATGACCTAGTTGTGCCCGATTTTCGTTCCCGCGAGCGTGCATTCCAGACCCTTTTTGAAATGGAGCGACGGGCCGCAATGCTCAAAGCCCGGTTTGTAGTCCAGACCTGGCGGCCAGATGACCCTGCTGTGCGTTATGCGGTCAGCCAGGATATGGCCGGATTCATGGAACAGGAACTCAAGATGCGGAAGGAGTTGGGATTTCCGCCTTTCAGGCAATTGATATTGATTGAGTTCTATGGTAGTGACGAAGCGAAAATGTGTCGCCATACCAAAAGGATAGTCACGCTGGTCAGACCGATACCTGGTATTGAAGCGCTGGGTCCGGTTGAGCCAAGAAATTCACGTAGGAGAAGATGGTCTGGGAAACGTGCCGGAATGAGGGTTCTTATTAAGGCCGAACCTGGTCAGGATTTGAGTCGGGTGCTCGACCGTTCAAGACTGGAAACCTCGGGTATCAGTGTAAGAATTGATGTTGACCCTTTGGAAATCGTCTAGCCTGTCTTTTCGCCTTTCCCCTTTGTCCTACCAGTTCTTCATCTCCATTGAGGGAGAAGACTGAGGAGAAGGTGAAGGACTCAACCGCAGCATGTACGGAATGCGGTCAGCGGATAGCGGCGGGGGAGATGCGTATTGTGTTGCCTTAATCCCCCATCTAGAAACTTCTTGAATCTCTCTTTTAACTTCTTCCTGACTTTGGCCTTGAGAGCCCAGAGGTTGAATCCGAATCCTATGTTGTAGACGGTAACTGCCACTATGACTATGGCGGATATTATTCTTAAGATAAGATTAGCGAATGGTTCTGAAAGGGAACCGCAGATACTTGAATGGGCCAGGGAACAGCAGGGGAATAACCATGCCCGTATCCATCCTGGAGATGAGGATGTGTTTGGAGCGGATGAGCTCGGACTTGCGGATTCGATGCGTGCTAATTCCGGGGTGAATAGTGATACTTCAGGGTTGAGCAGGACGCTGGCGCGTGAGCAGTTCAGTGATTGGAATTTTTTGCAGGGAGCGGATAGTTCGTCCGGTCAGGTAATGCTCAGGAGATTGGTTGAGGGTGTGCAGAAAATGGTAGCTGGCTCAGAGAGCAGGAAGTAGCAGAACCAAGCTATTTCGTTCTGTCGCAAGGGAATACGCCTTATTGACAAATGTTTATCAGGTTTATAGACTCAAAAGAATGGTTATTCTTGCCATCAATCCTGGCGGTGGTTCCACCAAGATAGCCGTTTTCAGAAACAAGCGTCAGATTCTGTTTGAGAATGTCATGCACCCGTCGGCCCAGCTTGCGCACTATAAACTGTTTCTGGACCAGTACCGCATGCGTAAACAGGCAATCGTCGGCACCCTGGAAAGGTACCGTATGAACCCCGGTTCAATTGATGCCATTGTCAGTCGGGGTGGGCCTTTGCTGCCGCTTCCAGGCGGAGTTTACAGGATTACTGCGAGGGTTGTGGCTGACATCAGGCATGGACGTGTTCAGACTTTGCACCCTTCTCTACTTGGCCCGCTGGTCGCATACGAACTGGCCGAAGAGGTAGGTGTGCCCGCATATTTCGTGGACCCCGTATCCACAGACGAGTTCTGGGGTATTTCCCGTATTTCAGGACTTAAAGGGATTGAGCGTCTGGCTTTGTCCCATGCCCTGAGTTGTCGTACAGTTGCCCGGGCTGCTGCAAGACGGCTCAAGAAACCTTACGAGAAGTGCAATTTCGTTGTTGCTCACCTGGGCACAGGTATCACTGTGGCAGCGCATGTTCACGGCCGGCAGGTGGATGCTACCAATGCCAATGACGACGGACCGTTTTCACCGCAGAGGGCCGGCACTTTGCCTTTGTCAGGGTTGATTCGGCTTTGCTTTTCCGGTCGCTATTCAGAGCGGGATGTGTTCAACCTTGTCCAGCGCCGCGGGGGGCTGGTTTCATATTTCGGGACTGCGGATGTGAGGCAGGTCGAAAAGCTTGTGGCCGAAGGCAACCGCCGGGCCGAGGTTGTCTACGAAGCACTTATCTATCAGATTGCCAAGGGAATCGGTGCTTATGCGGTTACCTGCAATGGTAATATTGATGCAATAGTTCTTACCGGGGGGATGACAAAGTCGAAGCGGCTGGTGCAGGGTTTGAAGAAACGGATTCGTTTTCTCAGTCCCAGGATTTTTGTTTATCCAGGTGAAGAGGAAATGCCGGTGCTTGCCAGCCGTCTGCTTGCGGTTCTTAAAGGGAAAGAAAAGGAGAAGATTTATGAACAGGAAGTTGCTGTCAGGCGATGAAGCGATAGCGCGCGGTGCCTGGGAGGCAGGTTGTCATGTAGCTACTGCATATCCTGGAACTCCGTCTACTCAGGTACTCGAGGCGCTTGCCAAGTTTGATGATGTATATTGTGAATGGTCCACAAATGAAAAGGTTGCACTCGAAGTTGCGCTAGGTGCATCAATCAGCGGGGCAAGGGCTATGGCAGTGATGAAGCATGTCGGGCTCAATGTTGCTGCCGACCCATTTTTTTCTTCAGCATATATCGGTGTCAGGGGCGGACTGGTTATCGTATCTGCCGATGACCCGGGGCTTCATTCTTCCCAGAACGAGCAGGACAACCGTTTCTACGGTCTGGCCGCAAAAGTGCCTGTTCTTTGTCCTTCTGACAGCCAGGAGGCCAAAGAGCTTACAAAACTGGCGTTTGATATATCAGAACGGTTTGACATACCGGTGCTTGAGAGAATCACGACTAGGATTGCCCATTCAAGTACTGTTGTTGAGCTCTCAAAACGCAATGCACATCCGGTAAAGGGCTATGAGAAGCAGGTTTCCAAGACCGTTATGCTGCCTGCATTCGCCCGTGTCCGCCATATTGATTTGGAGAATCGGCTCGGCCGGCTGCTTGAATATTCGGAAAACACCCCATGGAATTGTATTGAGGAAGGCGACCCGGATTTGGGTATCATCTGCGACGGTGTTGCATATCAGTATGCCAGAGAGGTTTTCCCGGACGCTTCGTTTTTGAAGCTCGGGATGGTTAATCCGTTTCCCGGAGAACTCGTGCGCAGGTTTGCAGAAGGGGTCAAGGAGCTTGTAGTAATAGAGGAAGTTGACCCGTTTATCGAGATTCAGACGCGTGCCCTTGGTCTTAAGGTTACGGGCAAAGACCGCTTGCCACGCTGGAATGAGCTGAGCCCAAGGGCGGTAAGAACCTCACTTAAGAAGTCGGTACCTGATATCGAGCCTGAGTCTGACCTGGCGAACCGGCCGCCCGCACTTTGCCCAGGATGTCCGCATACCGGCATCTTTTACGCCTTACAGAATCAGGATGTGATTATCGGCGGTGACATCGGCTGTTATACGCTCGGTGCCTTGCCGCCTCACAATGCAATGGATACCTGCATCGATATGGGGGCTTCCATAACATTTGCCCATGGCTGTGATAAGGCGCTTGGCAAGAGTGATAAGAGAAGAAGGGTTGCCGTTATCGGCGATTCGACTTTCTTTCACTCCGGAATTACCGGTCTTATCAACGCTACATACAACAAAAGCGATGTGATTGTAATCATCACTGATAATCGCACTACCGCCATGACCGGACACCAGGACCATCCAGGAACCGGTAAGACCTTGATGGGGAAAGGAACTATTGCGATTGACCCGGAGGCGATAGTGCGCGCGTGCGGAATTGAGAAAGTAGTAATCGTTGACCCGTATAAGGTGAAGGAAACACGAAAGCGGGTCAGGGCGATTCTGAAAGAGCCCGGGCCTGCGGTTATCATTTCCCGGCGTCCATGCGCCATGCTTGCGCATTTTGCGGAAAAGCCGAAGAAGGTAAACAAGGATAAGTGTATCGGTTGCAAGGTCTGTCTGGGTCTCGGGTGTCCGGCGATCACAATGGAACAGGGCAAAGCGAAAATCCTTGAAGCAATCTGTGTCGGCTGCGGCATGTGTGCAGATGTCTGTCCGAAGGGGGCGATAGAATGAATATCCTCGTATGCGGAGTGGGTGGTCAGGGGGTGATTCTCTTTTCCAATCTTCTTGCAAATATCGCATTGACAGCAGGTCTGGATGTCAAAAAAAGCGAAGTTCACGGAATGGCCCAGCGCGGTGGAACCGTTAATACCCATGTCCGTTATGGCCCAAAGGTATTTTCCCCGCTTATTGAAGAAGGGACCGCTAATTTGGTTGTCGCTTTCGAGAAACTCGAGGCGTTGCGGTATGTTCATTTTCTTGGAAAGAAAGGCCGGCTTGTTTACGATACTTTTCGCCTTGACCCTCTGCCGGTGCAACTGGGCCTTATCGAGCGTCCTGAAGACGCCTATCTTGACCAGCGGATCGGGGAACGCGTGAAGAGGAGTATCCCGGTTGCGGCTTTTGATGCGGCCCGGAAACTCGGGAATACCAGGGTCCAGAATGTTGTCATGCTGGGGGCAGTGTCACGGTTCCTTGAGTTTCCTGCTTCAGAATACAGGAATGCAATCAAGGCCATGCTCAAGCCCCGATTCGTAGAATTGAATCTTGAGGCGTTTGATAAAGGGATTAAACTGGTTCGGTCCTGATGATCGGATAAAATCAGCCGGGGCGGAATAATCCGCCCCGGTTTTCCTTGTTGTGTGTAGTTAGTAGCGGTAGTAAACCTCAAGCTCGCATTCGTCTGCGTAGCCTTCGACACCTTGACCAAGTCTTTCGATTTTCAGTTTCCAGGTTCCTTCTGCGGTCTGGTTTTTGGTGCCGGTGAGCAGGAAATCATCTACTTCCAGGTTCAGCAGGTTGACTCCGTCGTAAACCGGCACCGCGGTGCCGGCAGGCGATATGACCCAGACATTGAATTCTTCGGTTTCGAGCGATTCGGCCGGGTCGAAATCGGTAGTCACGAGTGCAGAATCAATCAAGGCACCGGCTGGAATGACTTCCTCCATTGTAAAGTCGGCTTCGATGGTTCCGGGATTCGGGATATGCACAGAATCAGGGCTTGCGCCGTCAACTTCGGTGTGTTGCCAAGCCTGTGCTTCGAGGGTCTTGTTGGCTGTAGCTTCACCATTATTGCCGTCATCGCAGACCACTTCGACTGTGCAAACGGCCGCCTCATTTGGTGCAGTCCAGATGACATTAGCACCACTGGTTGAAGAGAGCTGTCCGACACTGGCCGACCAGGTGAATGTCAATTGGTCGCCGTCCTCGTCTGTTGCAGTAACATTCAGGGCTATAGTTTCTCCAGGCCGGACCGGACCAGCCGGTGTGGCCGTGAGACTTTCGATTACAGGGTTATGGTTTGTTCCGCCACAACCGATTAGCAGTCCGACTATCGCGACCACCAGCGCTAGCGGCCCGATTCGTCTCAGACTCATACTTCCCTCCTTCTTACGAAAGCACTTCCGTTTTTAACTAAACCGCGATGGGGAAAATCAAGTGTCTAAGACACCATAGAAAAGACTGTTAATTATATCCAATGCAATAGTATTGTCAAATGAATTTACTTTGAAAGATTTATCTTTGTATTCCAGTTAATCCGCTTGTAAGGCCATATGCTGTCGTTATTATCTTTTATGGTTTCATATATATTAGAGCCAGAAAAAACAAAAATATAACCGGAGATGTAATTGATTACCCGGCAAAGAGTTATACCTCATGACGGTCTTTCCATCATCAAATCGCATCGTTTAGGCTTACCCCCTCCACCGCCCCCCTCTTTGGTTCTGTTCCGGTTTTGTTCCCAGATTGTATTCGGGATTTTGTCCCGGATATTATCCCGGAAATGAATCCTTTTCTGCACCGAGATTCTTTCCCCGGTTCAAACCCGGATTTCTATCGGGGAATGCTCCGAGATACTATTCCCGAAATGTTCGGAGATATTCCTTGAGTAATACTTCCTGGAGCTTCTTCTGGTTCAATTGCTGGATTCCAATGTGCAGCTATTCCGGATTGTATTTCTGAACCCGTTCTGGAAATCTTCCCAGATTTTATTCCAGAATCGCTTCCAGAAACAACCCCAGACATCATGCCCGATTCCGTGCTGTGAAAATCTCTTCTACCACACCAACTTTGAGAAGGCAGTTATTGAAATCGTCCTAGTATCCCTGAATACAACTTGGGCGGCCAGAACTGGCCGCCCAAGAGATTTGCTCTGTTTTAGTTGAGCAGCAGAACTTTGGTGACTGTCTCCTTATCCGGAGTATTCACTTTGAGGAAGTAGACCCCGCGCGCCAGGTTCTTCGGCTGCCAGTGATAAATACCGTTGCCGGTCGTGATTTCCCGACCGGTTTCTTCCTTCAGCCGGCCGCTGGCATCGTATGCCTTGATTTCGAGTCGGCCCGGGGTTGAGCTGAAGTAATGAATAAAAGTGCCTTTCCGGAACGGGTTCGGCACAATCTCGAACCACCTTCCGGCCCGTGGCTGATTCGGGTTCTCGGCCAGCCCTACCTGAGTATTATACCAGGACTGGGCGCTGTCGGCATTTACTTTGAAGTTCGCTTCGCTTATGCCGCCGACAACGGCAAAAGCAACCCGCTGTTTTGCACCGGCTGGCAAGTCGAACGGCCCGAAAGACGCAACGAGAGACCAGTCATAGGACTCAGTGGAATTCCGGTCACCGATTGCACCGTTAAGCATCCGGTATTTCTGGCCGTCGGTTACACAGGAATCCGGATATATATAGTAGCGATGATTGATTCCGGCCAGACCGGCGAAATGAGGTGGGTCAAGC
>Ga0209121_10000495_pt1 | contig 41688 bp, 53 predicted proteins | sample Cruoilmetagenom3_FD_187292 | JGI IMG/M metagenome (GOLD analysis project Ga0209121, IMG submission 187292) | Oil polluted marine microbial communities from Coal Oil Point, Santa Barbara, California, USA - Sample 3 (SPAdes) (version 2) | ecosystem: Environmental > Aquatic > Marine > Oil seeps ... | reverse complement strand
ATTTTTGTGAAGGAAACTAAAAGGAGCTTTTGATAAGATGTATCCCCTCTTGTAAAAACGCGGTGGCTTTAAAACAGCCTAATGTATAGATAACAGTTCATAGGGAATTTGATAAGTTCCTGTACACCAGCATTATAATAATAGTGCAATAAACCGTTAATATGATAGTCAAGTCATTTACAAATTTTTTTATCATAAAAAATATAATTTTTTTTTTTTCAAATCCGTATGAAACGATAAAGAAGATGTATTAAATCATTTCATTTACCTGCAAATGCTTAATCTATTTTTAGCGACCAAGTAATGGCCTTACCTTAGTAACCACCTATCAATTCTTTTATAATGAAAACATTTAGACAGATTTTAATAAAATGGAGGAAGTAATCAAAGTGATGATACTTGATAGCCCTGGTGATATCAGGCGGGTAGATAAATCAAGAATGTTAGATGTTCTTGAAACGATACCTCGGCAGGCTGAAGAAGGCATTGCGATTGGAAAAAAAATAAAGGCTTCATCATGTGATATTAATAAAATTATTATTGTGGGCATGGGTGGATCCGCATTCACAGGCGACTTGATATATGTTCTTGGACGAAAAAGTATACCCTTTCCATTGGTGGTAAGCAAGACTTATTCATTACCAAATTTTGTAGACGAGAAAACATTAGTAATGATTCTAAGCTATAGTGGAAATAGTGAAGAGGCTTTAACAGCATTTCTGGCCGCAAAAGAAAACAACGCACAAATTTGTTCGATTTCCTCAGGAGGTCATCTAGAGGATTCATCAATAGAAGCTACTTGGTATATCAAAGTGCCGGGTGGCCTGCAACCACGGGCAGCAGTTGCATATCTCTTATTTCCCAGTTTGTTTTTTTTACATAAATGCAAACTTTTAAACCTAGAAAAAAAGGATCTCAATGATTCTCTAAAAGTTATACAAGAATTATATAGGACGATTAATCAGCATGTTCCCACTCAAGATAATTTCGCGAAACGTTTAGCACAGGAGATACTGGGGAAGACACCAAAAATTTATGGTCATGATATTACATCCCCGGTTGCACGAAGATGGCGGACTCAATTTAACGAAAACAGTAAAATTTTTGCTTTTAATGATGAAGTTCCAGAATGTAACCACAATGAAATTGAGAGTTGGAATGAAAAAAAACACCATTATTATATATTCTTACGATCAAAAGATGAAATACCTACGGTTCATAAAAGGTTTATATTAATGAAAGATTTATTGGAAAATGTAACAGAAATATGGGCTAATGGGAAGAGCTCTCTTGGTCAAATGTTATACCTCATATATCTGGGGGACTATGTTAGCACCTATCTTGCTGTTCTACGGGGAATAGATCCATCACCTGTTCAAAATATTGAAAAAATTAAAAAAAGATTAAATGTGCTAAGCTCTGCCGTGTGACTCGCCTAGGGTTATACCTGTTGCAATCAAATGTGCAATGCGGATAGGCTCTGGAATAGCCCCTCTAATTGTACAAAGACTTATAATCTCACGAACAGTAGGAAATGTTATTCCTACATATTGTACATAGAGAGGATACTTGCCGTTTACTTGTCTTAGGTTACCTTCTAAAATAGTATCCCATCTTTTTTTCCAGTCAACAAAATGTTTTTGTAAAGCATTTTTTATTTTTATAAAATCGGGTTGCTCTCGAGTAATCGTTATGACAGGTAGCCCTGTGCTCTTATGAAGTTCTTGAATATCAACAACATTAAATCCCCCTAGAGAGATGCCATCTAACATAATAACTTTTAATTGCTTCTTATGACGCGTTCCGTTAATTAGATTGATGATAATGGCAGTTGCATCACACCCGTCAACTTCTATTTCAGCCTTTAAAATACCTTCAATGTAGGCATTGCCTCGTATCACAACACCAATCACTGCAACCTTCTTTTGGCCAAATGAAAAAGGTGCATCATCAATACCGATTATCTTAATTTCCTGTTTCATCGTAATTTTAGTTTTCCTGTCACCTTGTTGAGTTCCACCTCTGATGCGGGGCCAATTGCTATTGCTGTAAGAGTGCCAGGTTCAAGCTCGGTGTAGCCTGCATCTCTAATAATGGCGGTCTGTAAACCCATTTGATGTGCTATGCTTTCCAGTTCTCTCATTTCTTCTTCGTTTGTTTTAACGATAATTTTTTTTTGTCCTTCTCTTAACCACTTCTTGACTAGTTTCGGTTTTTTTTCCATACTTTTTAGGGTGCATTCTACAGCCGCATGGGCTACTTGTGCTGCGATTTTTCCAGGTGACATCTCAATATCTTGTGTGATGATCACCATTTTGTGGCCTACTGGTATTTTTTTTTCCATTGTTCACCCATTTTTATTGCATTATCCCATTCAACAATTCCCCGAATTCTTACTTGATCCTTTGATGCTTCTATATGTTTCAAGGGGATGGCAAGATATTTTTTTTCTTTTTTAATTATTACCAAGTCTCCCTCCATAGAGATGGTTTCTCCTATCCTATTTCCCTCTTTGTCTACAACAAATTTTGAAATCAATGAGTATTGTTTCCTGGATTTAAACAGGAGAGGTGTAAAGATTATTAATTTTGTTAGAGACATGAAAAGTTCTGTTCTCGGTATCATTTGATATATAAATAGTAAGCCTATTAATAAAATTGATGCGTCGTTATGATGTAGTGATTGTAGGCGGGGGCCCTGTTGGTGGCTTGGTAGCTAGACAGGTTTCATCCCAGGGTTTTTCTACCCTTATCCTGGAGGAACACAAACAAATCGGGATACCGGTGCGCTGTGCAGGACTGGTAACGGAGCGTGTTCTTAATCTAGTTGATGTCTCTGAGGATATCATTTTAAACCGTATTAAGGGTGCCTGTGTTCATTTTCCTGGTGGCCATCAGATAGAAATTGGTGGGCAAAGAACACATGCTTTTTCTATTGATCGAGAAAAGTTTGATAAAGATCTGGTGCAAAAGGCGTTAGCAGAGGGTGCTGAACTCGGGCTGAATTGCAGGGTTATTGATATTTATAAACAAAGAGTTATCTTGAATGGAGGCAAAGAAATTGGCTATAAGTTTCTTGTAGGAAGTGATGGTCCACGGAGCCTTATCAGACAAAAGTTTGGTTTTCCAAAACCCCGGGAGATGATTTTAGGGATGAATGCTGAAGTCCCCCGGGATCATGATTGTTCTCTTGTTGATATTTTCTTTGGTGAAAAAATAGCGCCCGGTTTTTTTTCTTGGATAATTCCTGCAGGTGATTTCATTCGGGTGGGTTTAGGTGTCAGAGAGGGTTATAATCCCCGAAAATACTTTCAATTGTTTTTGAATACACTAAATATCGATTTTCCTGTCTCAGTGCATGCAGGTTTTATCCCGTTAGGTCCTCTTACGAATCTTGTTCGAGATAATGTAACATTAGTGGGGGACGCAGCTTGCCAGGTGAAGCCTTCATCTGGAGGTGGTCTTTTTCCTGGACTGGTTGCTGCCCTGTACTGTAGCGAGGCATTAGTAAGGGCATTGGAGGACGGTGTCTCTCTTGCTATGTATCCTAAGGAGTGGTTTTCACATGTGGGAAAGGAACTGAAAAAAGGATATATATTGAGAAAAATTTTTTTGCGTATGGATGATCGAAAACTTGAAAAATTATTTTATATCCTTGGCACAGGGAATATATGCTCCATCATCAATGATTATGGAGATATTGATTATCCCTCACGGGTAATTTTTGAGATAGTTAAACAGCATCCTTCATTTCTAAAATTTTTACCTTTTTTTCTCTTTTAAATCGGTTGTCTTGACTTCTCTATTGTGATGAAGTTAGGATTTATTGTTTTCCGTAAAGTTGCCCCATCTATATTATTGAGTCTCGATGGTTATACTGTTTATGATAATGTCCTCAAGGGGTTTTCCCCCGCCTGGGCTGGGTTCAAGGCTTTCATCGTGGGGGGTACTGGCAATCTCTTCTACAACCTCTAGTCCTTCAATAACCACACCAAATGCTGCATATTGTTCATCTAGCAAATGCTGAGCTCCATCGCAAATAAAAAATTCTGCACTTGCACTATTTAAATCTGTTCCGCGTGCCATAGAGATTGCGCCGTCCACATGTTGGACATCAGGATGTGTTTCAAATTCTATTGTTCCATAGGGACTGGTTTTTTGGGATCCATCTGGTGTATATCGGCCAGCTTGAATCATAAAATCGTCCTTAACCCGATGGAAAATAAGTCCATCGTAAAAACCATCTGTTGCTAATTTTATGAAATTTTCTGTAGTAATGGGTAGTTTGTCCTCAAAAAGTTTGATTTTTATTGTTCCTTCTGATGTATCTATTATTGCTAGCTGGTTTTTTTCATCTTCATTTTCAAGGCATCCGCTTCCTATCACAAGAAGAAATGCACTTATGGATATTAGTGTTAAAGCCTTTTTAGACATTTTATCCCCGTATTTATTGTTAGGAAATTACATACAGAGTTCTTTTTAAATATTTTTTGTATTTCTTGCATCTGCATCTTTTTTTTAGGTTTTTTTGTAGAGATGTATTAAAATGTTTTTACTAGTTTTAACTATTTTTTTGGGAATTATTAAAATAGCCTGTGTTTCTTTTTTATAGAAATATTTTTTATAACTGTTTCTAATTCTGTGATATTGTTTCTTGTTGGATAGTATGGTTAAGGTGAATCGTGGGGAACAAAAGTCATCTGGCAAAAACCAGTTTGCAATTCCATATCATCAAATAAAACATGAATTATCGGCCCTTATAACGCCTTCTCTATTAAGATTTATCCCCAAAAAATGGGAAAAAATTGGTGATGTTTTGATTCTCAAGTTTCCTGAAGGATTACAGGACAAGGAGATTGTTGCTGAAGTCTATGCACGGGTGTTAAACTGTCGAACCGTTATGGAAGATATCGGGGGGATAAAAGGTGTTAAACGGGAACCAGACTTATGTTTTTTATATGGAGATGAGAATATGGAAACTATTCATCTAGAAAACGGTATTTATTTTAAATTGGATGTTTCAAAGATTATGTTTTCTTCAGGAAATATCGATGAAAGAATCAGGATGGCAACTATTTCTTCTCCTCATGAAACAGTGGTTGATTTTTTTTCGGGGATTGGATATTTTACGATACCCATGGCCGTATATTGTTCCCCTCATATCTTTGCGTGTGAACTGAATCCTATTGCTTACGAATATCTCTTGGAAAATATTAAGATAAACCAAGTTGAGGATCGAGTAACATGTCTGCTGGGTGATTGTCGAGATGTGGCTCCCCCTCACGTTGCTGATAGGATAGTTATGGGTTACTTTAAGTCATATGACTTTTTACCCTATGCCTTTAAGGTTTTAAAAAGAAAAGGGGGTATTATTCATTATCATGAATTATGCCCCACTGAATTATTATCAAATTATCCCCTAGAGAAATTCGATGAAGTCGCTCGTGATTACCATCGGAATGCTAAAATTCTTCATTATCATAAAATTAAATCCTATAATCCCCGCGTTAGTCATGTAGTAATTGATATTCATTTTTTCTAGTACTTTCGAATACTTCCTTTAATTTTGGGACTGTTTGAAAGTTGGTGATCCCCTCGGGTAATATCCACTTGTAGTCAGTATGTTCCCAATCTATCTGTATCTTTTTTGTTGCCGTAGAAAAGAGAAAAGGGTAAATGGCCCAATGAAAAAATTTTCCTCCATGGTTACTCTTAAATTTGATAGGTTTTCCTCTTTTAACCAATTTAAAATCAGTGGTTTTAAGGCCAGTTTCTTCAACAATTTCCTTAACAGCCGTTTCGAATGGTTCTTCAGTTTTTTCTACATATCCAGAAATGCCCGCCCAGTGGCCCTTGTAGGTTTTTACATGATTGCTTCTTTTCAGGAGCAATATTTTTTTCTTATACATCAAAAAACAAGTTACTACCTCCGTCATGTCCTGTCCTTCTCTCTCACGGTGATAGTCTTGTTTGATGCAATAAAATCTAAGAAAATGTTCCCAATTCCACTTTTCTTTTTGATACGAAGTTCCCCTTTTTGGCTTACGCAACCCGTGAAAAAAACTTCCCCATCAACCATCAAATCGATTTCTTTTCCTCGATATTGTTTGCCAACGTTTACAAGAATGTTTTCTCCTGCTTTTTTAATAGTTGGTATCTGGTTTTCTTGCTTTTGAAAGGGATACACGTTTATCTTTATCCCCGCTTCCTCCTCAATCTGGGATATGGTTTTACCACCCCGCCCAATAATCCGGGGGATATCACTTTCTTCTACATACACATTTGCTCTATCCAAGCTAATCTCAGTCTCCACCGTTCCTTTTGCATATTTTTTAAGAATATACCTAAGTTGTCGTTCTGCTAGTTTATCGGATGCCTGACTTTTTTCCCCAATGGCCATAACAACAACCTGTTCTCCATACGAATATATTTCGTAAAGAGGTTTTTGGGTATTAAAATCAGTAATCAAAATCACAGGGCGGGCCAAATCAGCTTCCTTCATGCCCGAAGGGATTTTTACAGTAAAGATTGTTTCTAGGATTTGATTGATTTTTCCATCTTTTATGTGAATAACTGTGTCAACAACCTGGGGTATCATTCCTAATTCAATCCTTCCGATGAGACGCTGAATAGCATCTATCCCTCGATTTGCATGTGTTACACCAATCAAGCCAACCCCTGCAAGACGCATATCTGAAAATATCTTGAAATCTCTGTTTTTTCTAACCTCATCATAAATAACAAAATCTGGTCGTACCAAAAGGAGAATGTCAGCTGTCAGCTCCATATTATTTTCCAGGGGTGCATACTGGGTTATTTCATCTCTTACTTGTAAATCACGGGGGTTTTCGATAGTTTTTACCACGGTCCCTTTTTCATATAAATATTCTGCCACTGCCTGAGAAAATGTTGACTTACCTGAGCCAGGTGGCCCGGATACTAATATCCCTCGATGATAATTTGTGAGGCGATTGATGAGTTCGGGAGGGGGGTCATAATCCGATAGTGTGAGTTTAACAATAGGGCGAGTAGCAGTTAATTCAGCTAAATCAGAAAAGGGGGGGCGGGCTATAGTAATCCTCATGGCGCCTAATTGGACAACAGTTGCCCCTTTTCGTTCAATTTCGATGAAACCCCGCTGATCGCGTTTAGCCTCTTCAATTATTTCCCTGCTAATCTTGCTCAGTGCCTCTCGTGTGAGTGGCCGGGGGTCTAGATTAATCAATTTTGATTCCCCTGGTTTTCCTTTTTTTGCGTAGGGTTTGCAGCCTTCCTTGAGATGTACGCTCATTGTTTCTTTATCAAAATAATTTAGTAGCGTCAGTCTACTGGTTTCATTGGTAGGCTGGATGTAATGGGTTTTGAGTCCTCTAGCCTTGGCCACGTGTGCTTGCACCCGATCGGATGTCACTAGTGTCGCCTTTGTTTTTTCCACGAGTTCCCTGATGAGGGCATCTATACCCCCCTCGATTTCTGAGGGTAGGGGTTGATTACCTAAAAAATGGATAGTTATTTTTCCTTCTTGCTGTAAAGCATGGAGTTGAATAATCTCATTAAGGCCAGTAATTCCGCTTTCTTTACCTTGATTGGCAAGGTTCTCAAGTTTTGCAATCACAGCCTCGGGAATAAGTATATCAGCTTCCGTGAGTTCACCTTTTTCAATGAGGTGCGTTATCTGGCCATCCACTATTACAGAGGTATCTGGGATAATTCTCATTCTATCCTTATTCTTATTTTGCACCTGAGGAGATCCGTTGCTTGGATTATGCCACTCAGCCCGCCCGTCTTTTCTTCACGCTATCAGATGGCGTTCATCATCATTGTGGCAATATGCAATAGATAGTCCTTTAAAAGAATATTGTGGTAATTATTGTAATCCCTCCCTGATTTATGGCGTTTTTTTCAGGGTTTTACTCTGATTCGATTCTAGGGGCAAGCAGATAAATTGCTCGTCCATTGCCTTCAGCAATATCGAACTCCATCTTTATTGGATAATCAGTACCGAGATATAATACAATATTCTCGTTTTTAACTACTTTTATCATATCACTAAAATAATCCAGAGAAAAAAGGCTTTTCACAGTTTCTTTGCATTCAAGCAAAGAGAGGGCATCCTTGGTAAGTTTTAGATTTACTATATCTGTATCTCCCTCGGCGACTAATTCAAAATTCTCTGTGTCGGCAGAAATAATTATATGGTCAGAAATTGCCTCTGATGCTTTTATTCCCTTCGATAATTCGTTTGTGTTGACTATAATTTTTGCTGGTAGCTCAAGGCTGGGTATCTTTGAATCAGTCATTCCCGTGGTATCAAGAAGACTAATTTTTCGTGTAAGATTGTTTATTTGTACTGTGAGCCGTTTTTCTCCTTCTTCATAGGTCAAAGATACAATATCTTTTGGGGCAGCGAGGCTTAATATTCCTTTAATTTTGTCAAGATCAATGCCTAACTCAAGTTCACTTGCTTCGTATTCTTCAAAAGCTTCTTTTTTGAGTTTTAAATCAATCATTCCTACGTGGGCTGGATCTACGGCTGTTAAATAGATGCCATCAGGATTTATGCGGAATTTCACCTCATCTACCAGGATGGAGGTTGTATCAATAACATTTTTTAATGCTTCCGCCTGCACTTTTGCCTTCAACATTGGTTAGGATAAATACATTTGTAATTTATATGCTTTATGTAGAACTAAGCAGAGGTTTTTTTTGGGTACCCTTTGAATGGCAATCCATATATGTTTGATTTTGCCAGAACGAATCTTTTAATGATCTAGTTATTTTTTTTTTTATCTGTAATATCACAAATTACCTTGCCAGGCACAAAAAAATTATACCTATCCTCTAATTCTATTTGTTACTCATGAAATTCATCTGTGACGATATGCTGGGTACACTTGCGAAATGGCTACGTATCCTTGGTTATGACACTCGCTATGGGGCCAAAAATGATGACGAATTACTAAAAATTTCTAAACAAGAGAATCGCGTTTTATTAACTCGTGATAAGAATCTTTATGAGAGAACAAAAAACAAATCATCTAGCCTCTACATTAAATCCATGTCATTACATGAACAATTGGTTCTGGTGCTTCACAAAACAGGTATCAAGATATCAAAGGATAAATCGCTTTCCCGATGTATTATTTGTAATATCCCCCTTGAAAACAAGAGAAAAAGCGAGATACGAGAAGATGTTCCCCCCTATCCATTTCAACATCACGAAAGATTTTGGAAATGCCCAAAGTGTAATCGCGTTTATTGGAAGGGTAGCCATTGGACTACTATGTATGACCGAATTCAAAGGATTTTAAAAGAACTAAATTGAAAACAAAGGTCACTAAAATATTGAAATATCCCTTATGTAGTTTCACCCTTTTTTTATAATAAAATGATTTGTTGAACAAACTTCTTCTCTCTACTATTTTTTGTGTATCCATTTACGACAGTTATCTTTCACTTATAAGCATATGTTGTCTGCTTTATTTGCTAAAAGCTAACGAATGTTCTATCTGGATAAATGAGTAGGAAGGGCAATATAAAAAGAGGTGATGATATAAAATCATCATAATATAGGAAGGTAGAAAAAAAAAAGGCATAAAACTGGGGAGAAGGCATAATAAAGAATAATTTTTACTTGCACCCTACAAATTGTTATTATTCCTTTTTTTATTAATTCTTATACCAGTTATTGATAATCTCTATCCAAATTTTTATAGATTTTTTTGGTGTTTGTTATGGCAAAAAGTAACAAATACCGTGTTTTTTATACTATCTCGAGTTATCTAATCAATTTATGGGGCCAACGAAATAAAAGTTATATATAAGCTATCTATGTGGAACATGAATCTATGGCGATTTGATGAATGAAGATGAAGAAATCCGCCGGATAAAAGAAAAAAAATTACAAGAATTAATGAAAGCAAGGAGTGAGGATTCTTTGGAAAAAAAATCTAATTATCCCACCAGCCCCATTATTGTTACAGATGACACTTTGCCAGCGATTGTACAGAAATACCCTGTCGTTGTCGTGGATTGTTGGGCAGAATGGTGTGGCCCATGCCATATGGTAAGTCCAGTTATCGAGAACCTTGCAGCCGAGTTATCTGGCAAGGTAATTTTTGGAAAATTAAATGTTGATGAAAATCAATTTATTCCTACAAAATTTAGTATAATGAGTATCCCAACTCTTTTAATATTTAAAGAGGGAAAACATGTTGATACTTTCATCGGGGCAATGAATAAGGAGACACTTTTGTTGCAGCTCAACCCATATATTAGTTAGTGGTTTACAGGATAATGACAAGTGGTAATGATTCTCTATTTTATGTTCCCTATGATTGGTAACAATGAAGACGGCAACAACCATTGAAGTATTAAAGGCAACAATCGGTAATCCAGTTACCCGCACAGCATTAAAAGGAATGAGTAAATATTGCGAAAAAGATAATAAAAACCGAATAGAGGTTGCAATTGATCTGTTTACAGGAACTCGTGATACCGCATGTTTCTCTTGTAAGGCTGCTGAGAAAATTATCAGTAGGGTCCTAATAAAAGGTGGAGCTGCCTTTGGTCGTAACCAGAATGATCTAAAAGAAAAATTTCGGGATCCGAGATGGGCAAGAGGGTTATCGTCTGTTATCCGGGGCATTGCCCTTTTTGGGGTCACAAAACCATTTACTTCAGGAGCACCATTTCAAGTTGTATGGGATGTAACTACTGCATGTAATCTCCATTGCAAACATTGTTATTCCAATTCAGGTAAAAAACAAAAAGATGAACTAACCACCGAACAAGCAAAAACGGCTATTGATATCTTTGATCTAGCTGGAGTAACAATTTTAGCATTTTCTGGTGGTGAACCCCTTGTTCGACCTGATATTTTTCAACTCACCAAATATGCACAAAAAAAAGGACTATACGTTGCACTAGCCACAAATGGCACTCTTATAACACCTGCAAAAGCCCAGGAGATGAAAGATGCAGGTATCCAGTTTGTCCAGATTAGTCTAGATGGAGCAAATGCAGAAACTCATGATGCCTTTCGTGGTATAGAAGGAGCTTTTAACAAAACCATAGAGAGGATAAAAAATAGTGTTGCAAAAAAATTTTTTGTAGAGGTATCCACGACTGTAACACGACATAACTATAAAGAAATACCCGCTATAATTGACTTGAGTGAGAAACTAGGGGCCGACTGGTTCATGGCATTTAATTTTGTGCCAACTGGAAGAGGTAAAAATGTTATTAAAACTGATTTAACCCCTCACCAGCGTGAAGAAATGTTAAAAATGCTTTGGCATGAATTAAAAACACGAAAACACATTAATGTGTTATCAATTGCACCACAGTTTGCACGTGTGGCGCTAGAAAAAGAAGCAAAAGAAAACGAGAAAATTATTCCTACACATTTTTATAATCCTAGTTTGTCAGGAAAACTTATGGATTTGGCGGAATTTATTGGGGGATGTGGCGCAGGGCGTTTTTATATGGCCATGCGGTCAAATGGAGATCTGGAGCCCTGTGTCTTTTTTCCATTAAAAATTGGTAATATATTAAAGGATGATTTTGAGGATTTATGGATACATAATCCTGTTTTAAATGATCTAAGAAATAAAGATATTCTTACGGACGGGTGTGGCACCTGTGATTATCGTTACTATTGCGGAGGATGCCGTGCGCGAGCCTATGGGTATCTAAATAACTATCTTTCTCCTGATCCTGGATGTATAAGAAATCAAAAGGTGTATGAAGACTTGATTTGAGGTTGAAATACCATCTGATGATCTAATATTTTGGTGGCAATGAAATTGTAGTGATACAGGTGATAAGAAATTTTATTAGAGCTGGTTACTGTATTACCTTTTTTGATATAATCAAGGATTAAGTTGAAGGAAAAATTTATAATATCCATATCATGCAAAATGTTGTTATCGTATAGATTATTGATTTAACAACGCCTAATGTTCTCTTTCATGGTAAAAACTCACATGTTTTAGGGAACAAAACAATATTTGAAGACTTTAAGAATGAGTTTTTCTATTTTTTTTTTTTATTTCTGTCCAATGATATCTCTTCACCTAGCACAACTTGATTTTCCCAATTACATTGTTAGATACACTTGAGTGTCGAAAACTTTTTGTATTATAACTTAATATCAGTATTATCGGAGGCACCAAAACATGACCCAAATAGTGGACAAAAAAAAATTAATTATTGCAGTCATTTTGATGTTCTTGTTTACGATGTCAATACCCATTTACGGAGATATCCCTGTGGGTATAAAATATGATTCTAAAAATTGCAGCACATGTTCTTCTTATAGCCTGGGGTATATCCCCCTAGAGGATTATAATGAATCCAGTCTAAACCTTATCACCTTGTCCTCACCAACAGGTACCCTGCCTACAAGTTTTGATTGGAGAAATTATGAAAATGGAGATTGGACAACTCCTGTAAGAAATCAAGGTTCCTGTGGGTCCTGCTGGGCTTTTGGCGCTATTGGTGCTCTTGAAGCCGCCATGAATATTGAATACAATGATTCCACTGTGGATATAGATCTTTCCGAGCAATATCTTGTCTCCTGTGGCCCTGGCCAGGGATGTGAAGGAGGATGGGCGCAACGATCATTTCAATGGATGATAAATACTGGTGGAGCATTGCCAGAGTCCTGTTTTCCATATGAAGCATCTGATGTCCCTTGTGACCAAAAATGTGCTGATTGGGAGAACCTTCTTCTCCCCGTCAAGGAATACTGGACTGCAGAATATCCAAGTGATGAAGAGATAAAACAAGCCTTAATTGACTATGGTCCCCTTGTTGCGGACACAGCGGTATACGATGATTGGTATAGCTATCGGGGGGGTGTTTATGTTCATCCTGAAATGCCAGAGGAGTCTGAAGATGACATCAATCATCAGCCTGTCATAGTTGGCTATAATGATGATGAACAATGTTGGATTGTTAAAAATAGCTGGGGTAAATATTGGGGCGAAAATACATATGGCCTCAGTGATGAAAAAGGATACCTCCGCATTCGTTACGGTCATTGTTTTATTGGTACAGCTATCCATGGGGTTGTTAGCGATGTTGTTAGGGGTAATGATACAGGAAGACCTGTTATTAATCTTACCTATCCTCAGGAGGGATGGTTGTACCTATTTGATACCCCCATAAAAGAGGTGTTGTTTGGTAGAACAAAGGTAATAGGTGCTCTAAGCATAAAAGTTGAAGCAAGGGATATTGTGGTGGAAGAAGAAGATGTTACAGGTATTGATCACGTGGAATTTTATATTGACGGTGTTTCCCAATACACAAAATCAGGGGAACCATATATCTGGAATCTGGAGCGTAATCTTGGTTTTCATGAGATAAAAGTAATCGCATTTGATGGCGCTGGAAATCCAAGTAATACCGTCACGCTTGATATATTGAAAATTTTATAGAAATTCTGTTATCCTTATAGTGAATTTTATTGAATTTTCACAAGCTAATCCTTGATTTTGATAATTTTCCAATAAATTTTATATATCTATCCTGAATTCTTCCACTGATGAAGAAACCCGAAAAAATAGTTATCATTATAGCAATTTTTTTGCTTTCCATGGGTCTCGTTTCGGGAGTTTATATTGAAAAAGAGACAGATGAAAATGAAACCATTTTCGCTGATGGTTATCTTGAGGTGGAAGATTCCTTGCTTACTATGGATAACATTTTTAGTCGTTGTACTTGTCACAATCATGTAACTAATCGGGGAAATTATACTGGGGTTTCTTTATCATGTGTAATCAATATTAGTAATATACAGGATCCAGAAATACATGATTATGCCATTATTGCTCTGGATGGCTATACGAAGACGGTATCCTGGATGGATATGAAAGAGGGTATTCTTACCGATGAACGATATGCGGTGTTCTCTCATCTTCCTCGTGCCTATTGGATAAAAGATGTTCTAAGAATTGAGGTAAAATAAATGAAAAAATTGTTAGCAACAGTTCTTTTATTTGGTTCTCTATGGGGGTTATTTGAATGTTCAGTGGGTGATTTTTTACATGATTATGATCTTAGTGTTGTAACGGCAGCCTTTGCAATTTTTTTAATGAGTGTCACACGGCTCAAATATGGCCAACCAGGGATGCAATTGGGTATGGCACTAGTTGCTGGCCTCTTGCGTCATTTTAATCCTGTAGGGACCTGTCTTATTTGTTCCTCAATTGCCATTATAATTGAAGGTCTGGCCTTTGAAATAATTTGGGTTTTTCCCTGGAAAAAATATGATACCTTATCCATGAAGGTTGGTATGGGTGTCATTTCATTCTATTCAATATATGCCTTTGGTTATTTGGCAACACAAATTCTTACTCCTTTATTTACTGCAACATTTTTTTTAAGTGATTTAATTGGTGTTGTACCCAGAATATTTTCTCAGGCTGTGTTAGCAGGCCTTATAGGGTCAATTTTCTTGCCTCTTGCCTTTTGGGTAGATTCTCTTTCCATCTCTTTTAATGATAAATTCTATTATCCAAGTACAATTTCTCTTATATCCATGTGCTGGATTGCCATTATAGCGGGTATATGAAGGTATGAAAGTTTGTTTAATGTGTACAGCAAGATATAGAAAAAGCCTCTTTTTTGATACATATTTTACCATTGATAATTGATGGAGGAGCACTCTCTCTTCTGGTAAATGAAAAAAACAAATAACTGAAAAATATACCGTTTAGCTTTTTTTAGTGTCATTCCTCATTTTTTTTTATCCAATAATTCCTAAATTTCTTAATCCAAAAAGGGCTATTCTTTGCATAGTTTACAAATTCCGTTAAGCATTGAATTGTTTCATTGCTGATGTAATGTTCAATTTCACATGCATCGTAATCTGCGGTTTTTTTTCCAATACCTAATATCCTAAAAAATTCAGCAAGGATCGCATGTTTATTCATCAAATTTTTTGCATATTCTAATCCGCGAGTAGAGAGGCAAGCGCCATGGTAAGCGGAATATTGTACATATCCTTTTTTTTGCAATTTATGAAGCATTTCTGTGACACTTGCCTCGCGGATTCCCAATATCCATGCAATATCGCTGGTTCGGGCGATTCCTCTTTTTTTTTCAAGGTCATAGATTACTTCTATATATCCCTCAATAGTTTTTTTAGGCATCTTTACACCCCTAAAAGTATTATTCTCATTATTCCTCCCACTACTATTGCTGTGATAACCATAATCATTGTTGATTTCAATAAATCTTTAGTTCCAAGCTCTTTAAAAAGGACAGAAAAAGTGGCGACACAGGGGAAATAAATAGTTAGTATAGTCGCAATAATTACCAGTTGCATTGCTTTAAATTCTACATTTAATCCCAAAAGCAATCCCACCGCCAAGTCCTTTCTTAAAAACCCTGCTAAAAGAACAATAGATGTTTCACCCGGGAGACCAAAGACACCTTCCATTATAGGTGAAAAAACATTTCCTAGCAAGTCAATAAACCCAATAAAATAGAGAACATTAATTAAAAACACGCCAATGAAAAGCCACGGGAGGGCATCTTTTAAAAACCACCTCACGCGCATCCATGTCTTTTTTATTATGGTTCTCATACTCGGTCTTCTATAGGGAGGTATTTCAAGAAATATTTCCGGGCTTTCACCTTTCACAAACTTATTTAACAAGAAGCCTGCTACGAAATACAAACAGGTAAGAGTGATAAACACCAATGAAATGTATACCATTGGTGGATAGCTGAACCCTGATTGCAGTTTGGCAAAAATTGCAAATATCATTGATATCTGTGCCATGCAGGGGACAGCAATTGCCAGCAGTGTTGAAGATATAAAACGTTGTTTTCTTGTTTCTAATATCCGTGTTGATAGTGCGCCTGGAACATTACATCCTAAGCCTAAAAAAACTGATACTATTGCATGGCCATGCATTCCCATCTTGTGAAATATGTTGTCAACCAGTGTTGCTAACCGGGGTAAATACCCTACGTCTTCTAAAAGGGAGAGCATAAAATAAAAGGAGATAATATAGGGAAGTACTGCTGCAAAGGGAACATAGATGGCTGTAGTGAGCAACCCCATTGATTGTAAATAATCTATTTTTCCGTCTATTAGTGTTCCAATAAGGATGTCTCTTAGGAATCCTTGATTTAGCCAATTATATATGCCCATTGCAATCGGCTGATAGCTATCAAATAGTGGATCAAAAACATAGCCAATTAGTCCTTCGCCTATAAGGCGAACGATATAAAAAGATATGAATATAATTATTATGGCAAGTGGTATCCCTGTCAATGGTTTAACCGTTGCATCAGATAAATATTCCCCTAGTGTATGGTGATGGTGTTTAACTTCTTGAACTTCTCTAATTATTCTTCCGATTTCTGCCCATTTCTCCTCTTCACTTTTTGATGTTTTCATCTACCTCCTTTAACCTGGTGATAAGTTCTTTTATTCCCTCTCCTGTGAGAGCGATGGTTGGAACTACAGGGACACCTAACATTTCTTCAAGTCTTTTTTCATCGATTTTTATTCCTTTATGCTTTGCTTCGTCCCATAAGTTCAAAGAAATTATAATCGGTTTTTTTTGTTCTAGCAATTCTAGTGTCAAATAAAGATTTCTCTCTAGATTAGTTGCATCAACAACATTTATAATGATATCACCGTCATCAAGCATTTTGACCGCCACCTCCTCAGCCTTACAGCTGGGTTCCAAAGAATAGGTTCCCGGTACGTCAATGATTTCATATCTCTCTTTATCTACCCTCATTTTGCCCTTAGAATAATCAATGGTCGTACCTGGATAATTTGATGCCATAACATAGGCGCCGGTCAATCGTGAAAAAATTACGCTTTTACCTACATTTGGATTTCCCATCAATAGGATCCTTTTCATATTTCTACAATAATTTTATTTGCCATTCCTCTGCCAATTGTCGTCTGTCTGCTATCTATCTCAATAACAACGGGTCCCCGTATTGGCTGTCGGGCAACCATCTTAACTGATTTTTCCTCTCTTATACCCAATGTTCGTAATTTACGTTGCAATCCATATCCTCCTTCAATTCGAACAATTTTTCCTGATTGATTGGGTTTTAAGGAACTTAGGGTATTCTGCATATTTTTACCTTAAACAACCTAAAATTTAGGTATACCTAAAAATTATTTAAATGTTTTGTTTTCCGGTTTTGTATCAAAGAGAGTTGTCACAGAGGGGGTGGAACATGTCACAGATGAGTTTGCATAGTGTTTTAATCCCTCAAAGTATATCATATTGTCACCCTTGCCATTCTCTTAATGTCAGTCACCACAGGCATTCTGATTTTGACAAGGGTGACTTCCTTTTAAAGAAAATATCGAGACAGTTATGTAATACAAATTTACTAGATTTAATGGGAGGCCCTTGCACACTCCCTGTCTCCATTGCCCCATATAATGGGTAGAGAGCAATTATTTTTAACGGGAAATGAGCATCCCATAAAGAATAAAGGGGTGGCGGTGGTGAATCACGCTTTAAAAAATAAAAGTGATAAAAAAATAAAAGGGAAGAGGGGTGTATTAACTGTCCTTGAGGAAGGACGTATGGTTAGAGGGAGGGTGCTTAATTATCTCCCTCTAGCCAAGTACAACCATGAACCTACTCCAACAAATAGTATCCCAAGTGGGATAACAATCGGGTTTGTGAATATTCCTAATACTGTTAGGAATACTTCCCCTCCTGCTATTAATGGAGGTACGCTATCTGGAATAGATTATAAAGATAGGCTTAGACCATACTCACTTAATTCCATTTTAGGCATGGTAATACCTCATTTTTTTTGTTTGAACCCTAATTTTGCTCAGTATTAACTTTATTTAGAAAGGTAATAAGAAATTGTAGATATTGTTTTGTATCAATTTTTTTTTGATTGAGTATTTTTTCTAATTCGGGATTATATTCAATATATTTATAATATAGGCGAGATAACTTTTTGTAGTTTTTTGTATTTTCTTGATAGTTTTTTTCCCCACTATTATTCATTAAAATATAGTTTTCTAGTGATTGGTTTTTTTTTCCGTTCATGTTAATAGATTTCTGTATGTTCTTTTAAGCAAAGAGAGGGGAGGGTTATCCTATTAAATATATAATAATTCCTCTTTTTTTGTAGCTTAAATTTAGAGATTAATGCAGTAGTACAGCAATAATAAAAAAGTAAAAATCTGGTAATGATTGGTTTTTTTTCTATGAAATGTATCCTAGACTTTTTCCTCCCTATATCCATCAAACTATTCCCGTTGCCTCTTGTTGCTAGTAACTAAAAATTAGTATTTAAGTTCTTCTCCCTGTTAAGGTGTATTTTTATATTCCTGATGGTTCTCTTATATTTAGTCTTAATTTTGAGATTGTTTTTTTTAGGTTGTATCCTATGGGTATCGGGAGGATTAGAAGCCCATTTCTATTAAGGAAAGCTCACCGGGATATTCATCAAATATTTGTGGATGCAGTCCAAAGCTCAATACAAAGGGCGTGGCATACCGAAAAATTTCTTCAACTGAACAAATTCCATCTCTATTACTATCAGCATACCCCTTCATCCCTTCCACTAAAAAATGGGAGAAATAGGATCCCCACGAGATATCTTTTTCTCCAACAGAGGTTAATACGATACGATTTAGGTCTTGGCTAACCTTCATAGATCCTTGATTGTTAAGGGCGGAGGAAGAAAAAACCCTATAGCCATAATTCCAATTATCATTGAAACCACCACTATAGCAGCTATCGACAATCATACACACACCTTTTGCCTCCAGGTTGTTTAATAAAAAATTTATTACATCATCAGTTATGATGCCAAAGGGATTTGCTATGGGTTCCCAACTCCAAGGATTGCTATAGGGAAGAAAACCGGTATATGTTGCTAAGGCCTCATCCATGTTATCATCTTCATCAAAAGGTGGTAAATCAGCTAGGATGGGGAAACCATGTGTTGTTAAATACACAAGGCAAGTATCACCCTCGCCTTCCATTTGATCCAGCCATTTAAATCCCTGGAATATATTTAATAATGTTGCATTTTCGCCAGCAATAACTCGTATATTATTTTCCTTCCAATTTTGGGAAGACAGGAGTGTTTTATACAAATTATCTATTTCATAAAGCATTAGTGGTCGATCCATGACGGGTGTATTTTTATAGACTCCAACAGCTACAAGCAAAGCCCAATAATTGTTATTATCATCCATTATCTCTAGAGGTTGTATGATCCCTTTTGTGCTATTATCATTAAGTATATTTGATGCGTTAATTGCATCTATTGTTACCGGGTAGAAAGAGCCCATGGTAACTAAAATTATTAGAAACATTGCATAATACATCTTTTGGGCCTTAGCTTTCATTATATCCTAAATATATACATATATCCAGATTTAAAACTGTTGCCCTAGTGGATTTTTTTTTTGGGAAGAAATGCATTCAATGTAAGCGTTAGCTAGAGCATATCATAAAAATTCATGTTACCCCTCACTATTTTTGTTATAGGTGTCTGTAATATTTTTTTTTATAGTTTCTAGGTCAGTCAACGGATGTAAGTATCAATACAGAGATACATGTTGAATAAGGGTCACGGGAAAAAATTTTTTATCCTTAACCCCTATTTGATATTATCACAGATATTTCATCGAGAGCACTGTTTTGTGACGTATCATATGCCACAGTCTTTAAGGTGTGTCTCCAAAAAACTGTTTCATCCCACTGCCATTCATAGGGAGATGAATCATCAACATATTTCAGTTCATCATCCACATAAAATTCTACCCGGGTAACTCTTGACTTGTCATCATATGCCTCTACGGTTGTTGTTATCTTTCCTATAATAATGGTTGCAGGCATTGGTGATGTTTCTATAATGTCTGCAATATAAAGATGCCCCGGTCTTGGTCGCGTTATCTTTATTACGGGTGGCTCATTATCGTCTTTTGTGTCAACAATAAATGACCTTGTTGCTGGAGAGGGATCAATATTGTTAGCTAAATCTTTTGCCTTTACTTTAAACGTATATTCCCCGTTTGGAAGATTATTATATGCCCGATTTGTTGACAAAGTCCAGGAGGACCATTCATTATCGTATCCTTCTAAAATATAGGAATAAATAAGATCCCATTCGGGAGTGCCATGGGCATTATCGGTCCCTATCCATTCAAAAGAGATACTGTTATAATCAATTTCTCCATCTGGTCCATCGACTATCTCTGTATCGGGTGGGATTTCATCATCTTCTTCAGGGATTTTAGAGATAACCCAGCTACCCCATTTTTGGCCAATTCCATAATCTTCGAATTCTTGGTAATAAAGGGTAACAGGTTCTCCATTACTTATACCCTCAATAAGGATACTGTCTATATACATCCCCCGACTAATAGAAAAAGTACTAAAAGTGTAATATTCGAATAAAAACCATACTTCACCCACCCACTGATAAAGATCAAAGTCCACATCTATCCATTCTTGCACAGATCCCTGAAGGGCGCGCATGGTACGCCACGTTTTCCCCTTGTCATCTGACATTTTGACATAGCCATAATCTGGGCCGCCCACGGGAAGTATTTCATATCTGGTTGAAAACTTTACATTTGCTGTGCCTGAATAGGGGATATCAATGATTATCATTGGGCTATTTATAACGCAGCCGGAACAGTTACTTGAAAAGGCGCATCTGTTTTGGAGGATGCCTGTATTATCTGATAAATCCTTCTTTTTTTCTGTCTGGCTCATCCCCATAACAGCACTGGAGAATGTACCAATAAGACATGATATGATTATTGCCATACATATTCTTTTTATTTTTTTATTCATTTTTTTTTTCTCCCTATGCATCATATACGCCTTACTTTTTTATATAAAAAGTATCCTACAAACATCGAAAGATATGGAACAAACATCAAATAGGGTCCTATAAAAGATTACTACCTAAATTTTTGCACCCAAAAAAGGATAATGTCAAGGATTAGAGGAAAAATGAGAACAAATCCGGCGATAGGAATACTAGTTGACTTATGATATCATGAAGAGATAAAATCTTTTTTTTTAGATATAGATTATACCATGATTGAGTACTGCTTTTTTCGTCTTAAAAAGGTGAAAATGTACTTGACAGATATAGCTCTCTTATGTTGACTGTGGGGGGGGTTGCCCCTATAAAAAAAAGACTTATAAGGAATGAGTTTTGTGGAGGAGACGGGGTAACCCATATCTTTAATGGATAATGCAATTTATTAAATCTTTGTAAATGTTTGGTTATTCCCAAACAACTTTTTTATAGACATGTTTTCTAAACCCTGTCCCAGTTAGAGGCCCAGTAGATGCTGACCTGATGGTCCGTTGATGATACTTTTATATATCATTATTGCATCAAAAAAATACTGTAGGTCGTTTATGGGTATTAAAGATTTAACAACCATGGGAGAATCACAGGTGGATATCAAAAATGAAATTAGACAGCGAATGGACAAACTTGTTGAAGAACTGCCAGATTTTTGTTTCCAATGTGGAAAATGTACTTCTGGCTGCGAGGCTTATAAGCTCCTGGAATTAGAGCCTCATAGAATCGTAGCTCTTCTGAAAAGAGGATTGATTGATGAAATGATAAATTCTGATGTCATCTGGACATGCATGAGTTGCTTTAAATGCCGGGAACGATGCCCCCAGCGTGTTGCACCAGTAGATATTCTTTTTAGTTTAAAAAACCTGTCAGTCCTTCAAGGAAAACAGATTCCAGGAAAATTTACTGGCATGTTACAATCAATTCTTTCCAGTGGCCTGATTCAAGGCATACAAGAGGTTACAACGTGTGATAATCGGACTGTCACAAGGGATGATTTAGGATTACCCTCCCTCATAACCCCGGATAGCGGATCATTCCAGGTCTCAAAAATTGCCATTGAAAAAATTTAGAGTCATGAAGCAATATGGTTTTTATCTCGGCTGCTTAATGCCCACGGAACAATATGCCTATGAGCTATCACTTCGTGAAACATTACCCCATCTAGATATCGAACTCATCGACCTCCCTGGCGCCTCGTGTTGCGGAGAACCCATGAAAAGTATCAACCAATTGATGACTCTTTATCTGTCCGCAAGAAATATTGCCATTGCAGAAAAAAAATCTTTGGATATATTTGCACCCTGTGCCATGTGTCATCTCGCTCTCACTGAATGCCAGCATATTCTCCAGCATAATGAGTCAATGAAAAACCGTATCAATTCTCTTCTTGCTCAAGAGGATTTAGAAATGAAGGGAACAAGTCGTATCTTCCATACTGTCGACCTTCTCCATGACGTTGTCGGTCTTGATTTACTGAAACACGCGGTCAAAAATCCTGTTGCTCTCAAGGTGGCAACTCATTATGGTTGTCATCTTATCCGTCCCAGTGAAATCGGAAGGCCTGTAGATTCTGAGAATCCCCAAAAAATGGAAAACATACTTATCACGTTGGGGGCGACCCCTGTTGATTATCCCCAAAAGCTTGATTGTTGCGGAGCCCCTATCCTGGCCCATCTTCCCGAATCCGCGCTTACCAAAACAGGGCAAAAACTTCAAGCGATACAAGATCAAGGCTTTGATGCCCTTGTTACTGTGTGTCCCTGGTGTCAAAAAATGTTTGATGCACGTCAGCAAAAAGCCGGTGAAATTATTGCGGCCACTCTTAATATCCCTGTTTTTTATCTTTCCCAATTACTCGGGTTGGCTCTTGGCATAGATAAAAAGAAATTGGGTCTTCATCTCAACCACAGCTCTGTTAATTCTCTTGAGGTAGAGGAGCTATAGAGTATGTCTCGTATAGGTGTTTTTATTTGTCACTGTGGAATTAATATTTCCTCTACGGTAGATACCGAGGAGCTTCGTCGTTTTTCAGGTGAACTTGCTAATGTGGTGGTCAGCAAAGATTACATTTATTTGTGTTCTGATGCTGGAGCAAAACTCATAAAGAATACGGTCAAAGAGTACAATCTTGATACAATCGTTATTGCCTCGTGTTCTCCTAAGATGCATGAACATACTTTTCGTTCAGTGGTTGAAGAGGAGGGAGTTAATCCTTACCAAATGGAAGTTGCCAATATTAGGGAGCAGTGTGCCTGGAGCCATGAAGACAAAGAAAAGGCCACACAAAAAGCCAAGTCCTTGGTTGCTGGGGCGGTCGCCAAAGCACGTCTTCTAAAACCCCTGAAAAAACAGAAAGTTACTGTGGTTCCCCAAGCACTTGTTATTGGGGGTGGTATTGCCGGTATTCAGGCTTCCCTTGATATTGCAGAAGCAGGTTTTAAGGTGTTTTTGGTAGAAAAAACCCCCAGTATTGGGGGAAGAATGGCTCAGTTGGATAAAACGTATCCCACTCTGGATTGTTCCGCATGTATCCTGACGCCGAAGATGATGGAAGTGGCGAATCATCCCCATATCACTCTGTTATCTTATGCACAGGTTACCAATATCCAGGGAAGTATTGGGAACTACACTGTGGCAATAACCAAGAAGCCGCGTTATATTGATGTAGACAAATGTACTGGCTGTGGCGTGTGCGCAGAGGCCTGTAGGCTCAAGGGGAAAATACCAAATGAGTTTGATATGGATATGGCAAAAAGGGCAGCTGTCTATGTTCCATTTCCTCAAGCAGTTCCTTTAAAATATACCATTGATGATCAGACGTGTCTTTATCTCACAAAAGGAAAATGTGGACCCTCTCCTGCCTGTTTGGATGCATGTGTCCCGAAAGCCATAGATTTCACTCAAAAACCAGAAACCATGGAAATAAATGTGGGTGCTATCCTTGTTGCAACGGGCTATGATCTGTTTGATCCATCGGCTGTCCATGAATATGGTTACAGTCGGTCAAAGGATATTATAACCAATCTTGAATTTGAACGAATGTTGAGTGCGTCTGGTCCTACCCGGGGGGATATTCTTCGTTTTTCAACAGAGGAAAAACCCCGGAGTGTGACTTTTGTTTTATGTGTCGGCTCCCGTGATGAAACCCATTGTACGTATTGTTGCAGGATTGGATGTATGAGTGCTCTTAAACAAGCCTATTTGCTTCGGGAAAAAATGGGGCGGGATATTGAGGTGAATATTTGTTATACTGATATTAGATCATTTGGGAAAGGCTATGAAGAATTTTATCGAAAACTCCGGGGTATGGATATAAATTTTTTCAGGGGTCGTCCGTCTGATATTCGGCCCTTGGCTGATGGTGTAGTTATGGATATTTTTGATACCATAACCAATAAACTGTATGAAATTTCTACTGAAATGGTTGTTTTAATTCCTGCTCTTATCCCTCGCTCAGATGCAGTGGATCTTGCTCGCCTGCTTAATATCTCAGTTAGTGCCGATGGTTTTCTATTGGAGGCTCATCCCAAGCTTAGGCCCATGGATGCCTCCACAGATGGCATATTTATTGCAGGGTGTTGTCAAGGCCCAAAGGATATCCCTGATACTGTGGCCCAGGCCAGTGGTGCCGCGGTCCGGGCAACAAGTATCCTCTCCAAGAAAGAATTGGAGGTTGAACCCATTTATGTGGAAGTGGATAAGGATTTATGTTCTGGCTGTGGAGTGTGCGCATCAGTCTGTCCCTATGGAGCCATTGATTTACAAGCAGATCCTGATAAGCCTGGGAAACAAATCGCGGTTATTAACAAGGTGCTCTGCAAGGGGTGTGGACTGTGCTCAGCAGCGTGTCCCTCAGGTTCTCTGCAGCAGTTGGGCTATAAGAATGGCCAACTTGTCGCCATGATCGATGCTTACCTGGAGTAGGCACCTACTATCATTAGGGTATCACCTTTATAATTCATAAATATCAGGTCGTCGGTCACTGAGAACATCATTTCTTTCTGTAATCTTTTTATCTCTTGCTTTATAGGGATTAATTATGGTCACATAACTTTCCTCCTTATCTGAAGGGGCACGATGTACAATATTTCCTTTTGGGTCCACAATCATACTTCCCCCAATAAATGTAAGATTTCTTTCTATCCCGATTCGATTAGAGCAAATGATGTAAATCCTGTTTATCATCGCGGTTACAGGGATGGATCGATGAGCAAGATTCTTTAACACCAAATTTGAAGGATGACAAATGATGTCGGCTCCTTTGAGCACCAAGGTTCTCCACGCCTCAGGGAATATCCAATCAAAGCAGATAAGTATGCCAACCTTTATGTCATCTATATGAAATATTGGGAATTTTAAATCACCTTGATTGAAAATTATTTTTTCCTTGTTAAACAAATGGTTTTTGCGGTATTTTCCCACATATCCATTAGGACTGAGAAAAACAGCGGAATTATAAAGATTATCATGTTCTTTTTCATTAATTCCAGCAACGATATACATATCCCGTTTTTTTGCTATTGAAAGAAGAATCTGTATTGTTTTCCCCTGGGGGACAGGTTCGGCATAGGTCTTTGCTTCTTCCCTGTTGTTAAAAGCATATCCCGTGGTGCACAATTCAGGGAGGACTATTAAATCAGCATCCTTTATTTTATTTAGCCGTTCCAATATATAGCTGATATTTTTGTCAGGTTGACCAAATTGTGGTTGAAATTGGATATATCCTACAGTTAATTTTTTTTCCACCACATTGTTAATGGCATTTTTTTTTTAAAGATATTGTTTGCAATAGATACACCAGCTGCCATAAAAAAAAAAACTTACAGTGCATTGGATTAAAAATTTGATTTAGGTGTTCATCTCTTGCGTTTCCAATTTAGATGTCATATTCTTTTCTATCAAGTCTGGATAGCTATCCCTCGGGAGGGCTGTCATTTTAGATAGTCAAATATTTTATAAAGAATAAAAGAATATGAGTGGCGGAAACAATGGGTGAATTTGAGCCAAAAATATTGGGATTTTTATGTAATTGGTGTTCCTATGCAGGGGCGGGTCTTGCAGGCACAAGTCGGTTTCAGTATTCACCCAATATTCGATCTATACGGGTTATGTATTCCGGGCGTGCGGATTCTGTTTTCATACTGGAAGCCTTAACAACGGGGGCTGATGGTGTCCTGGTGGCAGGGTGCCATCCCGGGGATTGTCATTATCAATCAGGGAACTATAAGACCAAACGGCGGATTTTGCTCCTCAAAAAACTCATGCAAGAACTGAATATCAATCCGGATAGACTCCGTTTTGAATATGTTTCTGCATCCGAGGGACAAAAATTTGCAAATGTGGTTACAGAGTTTGTCGAGGATTTAAAAAAAATAAGTCCGAATCCATTATCAGGAAAGAAACATAGCTAAAAAAAGACAGGGGCTAAAAAGGATTCTTCCAAAAAGGATAAATTAAGCTTTGCTTTCTATTGGGCTACTAATGGTGGTGGCTGTGAAATTGCAGTTTTGGATATCGATGAACAAACACCAAATGTTGTGGCTGCAGCTGATATTGTCTTTTGGCCGGTTGCCATGGATACAAAATATAAAGAGGTGGAATCTATGGAAAACAATTACATCGATGCCTGTTTTTTTTAACGGGTCCATTCGTACAGAATAACAAGAGTCTATGGCTAAATTACTTAGGAAAAAATCAAAGATTCTTGTTGATGTCATTAAATCATCGCAGGAAAAGAATGGGACAATAAAACGTCTCACCCTTCCTGATCTTCCCACCGCCCATTCATCCAATCCTCATGATCTAAGTCTTTCCACAGCTATATAGCTTGCAAAAAAAATGGGTGAAATAATTCCTCAAGAAATTATAATTATTGGAATTGTTGTAAATACGCCGCCGTGTTTTAGGGAACATTTAACACCAAATATAAAAGACTCTATCCCTAAAGCTGTTGAATTAGTTTTAGCGGAACTTATCAAAATCATTCCACAAAAATAATCTCTAAAAAAAAACTTGGGGCAATTGACAAAACCGCATAGTTTTATGTATCGCCATAACCATTACTCTTTGATGAGATCATTATTAATCGGTCGTTTCCAGCCATTTCACAAAGGTCATCTTAAACTTATCCACTATTTTTTAAAAAAAGATTATGAAATTATCATCGGCATAGGCTCAGCACAAAAAAGCTATACTTATACTAACCCTTTTACAGGAGGGGAACGTTATTTAATGATATCCCAATCCCTAGAAGAGAAACACTGTCACATAATCCCCATTCCAGACATTAATCGATATGGGATTTGGGTAAGCCATGTCACAGATCTTGTTCCACCCTTTGAGATGGTTCTTACTAATAATTCTCTCCTAAAAGAATTATTCACTCGAGAGGGCTATACAATACAGGAGACCCCTCTTTTTAAAAGAAAAGAATATAGCGGCACAGAAATAAGAAAACGTATGATTAAAAATCAAGACTGGCAATCACTTGTTCCTCCGCCAGTGGTAAAAATTATTGATACCATCAATGGTATCCAAAGAACTAAACATTTATCCAGCAATGATAAATGATTGATTTGTTCAAAGAAACCATAAGACTTCAGCATCTGTTATGTAAAAATGGGGCACGTAAATATTATCGATTTCGAAGTGCACATTTTTACGGGGGTATTGCCAGTGCTGACTGTATAGGGTGTATGCTCGATTGCGTGTTTTGTTGGAGCCAAAAACCCCGAAAAAACCCTGAGAAATCAGGATGTTTTTATTCATCTCAACAGGTAGCTGAAAAACTTATATCGATTGCGCGCCATAATCACTATCCAAAGGTGCGAGTTACAGGAAATGAGCCAACTCTGTGTAAGGGTCATCTTCTCGAAATAATTAATCAAATCCCCACCAATTTGTTGTTTATTCTCGAAACGAATGGCATACTAATCGATGAAGCCTATGCACAATCTCTTGCTAAATTCTCCAATATCCATGTTCGGGTAAGTCTCAAGGGGGGAACACCTGCCTTGTTTTCTCAACTTACCGCTCGTTCCCAGGAATATTTTGGCTTACAAATACGTTCCCTGAGGACACTTTTGAAACATAAGGTTTCATGTCATCCTGCCGTAATGCTAGATTTTCTAAACAGCAACGATCTGAAACATCTTCAGACAATTCTTGCATCAATTAATCCTGCTCTGGTTACAGATTTAGAATTTGAAACCCTGATCCATTATCCAGCTATTGATAGTGAGTTGAGGAAAAAAAATATTCTTTTGTACCAGAATAAGTATTTTTAAAGCAATCAACTTTTTATATAGCTTCTTATATGGGGGGTAGAGAAAATGACCACAGTATTTGACGTGGAAGCAGATCCATTAATTAAGAAAGTTGCGGAAAGAATAGCGGATGATTCCCATTTTTCACCTCCCGGGTGGGCAAAATGGGTTAAAACAGGCGTTCACAAGGAAAGGCGTCCTGAGAACCCTAACTGGTGGAGCGTTCGTGTAGCTGTCATTCTTCGGAAAATCTATATCCATAATTCCATAGGGACAGAGCGACTTCGATCAATGTTTGGAGGGGGAAGAGACCGAGGAGTAAAACCTTATAAGGCACGGAAAGGAAGCGGGTCTATTATACGAAAGGCTCTTCAACAGTTAGAATCTGCGGGACTTGTTACCACAATTAAGGGAAAAGGAAGACAAATAACGCCCAAAGGGCATTCATTCCTCGATAATACCGCCCATGAAATATTACAAAAGAAAAAATGATGGAAACAGATGAGCAAGTAAAAAAACGGGTGTTACATCAATTACAAGGGGAGCATGGACAAGAGGAGGATTTGATAAAGGCGCAAAAAAAAAGATTACTCCGTCAAATCCTTGAGCCAAAAGCAAAAGAAAGATTAGCGCGCATCAAGATTGCCCGTCCCCAAATAGTGGAATTGATAGAAAATCAACTCATAGCCTTAGTCCAAGGAAAACAGATTGGCGGGCAAATCAGTGATGCTGACCTTAAAATCATCCTTTCCAAACTCATGCCGGAAAAAAGGGATATAACAATCAGGAGAAAATAATGGCAAGAAATAAACATGTTGCAAAAAAGAAGCGTTTGCAAAAGGCAACTAAAAGCAATCGCCGTGTACCTGCATGGATAATATTGAGAACAAATAGACGATTTCTACGTCATCCGAAAAGAAGAATGTGGCGACGAAGCAAATTAAAGAAGTGATTGTATGGAAGAAAAATTATATACCATCCCTTTATCTAGGGCAAAAACTGCTCCCAAAGTAAGAAGATCCCTAAGTGCTATTAAGGTTATCAAAGAATATCTTTCTCGGAATCTTCATATCGACATGGATGCTTTGCATATGGATCCTTCTATTAATGAAGCCATTTGGTCAAGGGGCAATAAAAAAATTCCCTCAAAGTTGAGAGTAAGAATTGTACAATTAGAGGAGGGAATAATTGAGGCTTCTTTGCCAGGGGTTAAGACAAGATCTGAAATCGAGGTGGAATTAGAAAAGAAGGAAAAGAAGGAAAAGAAAGAAAAGGAGAAAAAGGAGGAAGAGGAGGGGAAAAAGAGTAAGGCGAAGGGTGAAAAACAGGAAGGCAAAACTGTTGATGAAGGTACACGATCAAGTGGGCAGGGTGATAAAAAACATGCCGAAAAAGATGATGCCTCCTCTAAAAAAAAATCCTCTAAAAACATTTCTAAAAAAGAAAAGGAAGGGTAACAATAGTACAAAATGCTCAAGAAACTAGAATTCAATGGCAATCCCTTTCTGGGTGTTTTTTGTAAAACAAATGAGCATATAGCATTTATCCCCCCTTATTTACCAAAAAAAATTCATCGTATAATAGAAAAAATCCTCAATGTGAAAGTAGTAGAGGTATCTATTGGGGGTGGAACCATTATAGGATCTTTAATGTGTCTAAATTCGCATGGTGCGGTTGTAGCTAATTATATAGGGGAAGAGGAACGGGAAGCTATCGAAAAAAATATTGGGCAAGTGACCCTGTTAACTGATAAATTAAATGCAGCTGGAAATAATATCCTTACCAATGATAAAGGGGCACTTGTCCACCCTGGCATTAAAAACATTAAGGATATTGAAGACGCATTAAATGTACCCGTGTACCATGGTTCTGTCTCTGGTGTTGAGACCGTTGGTATGGCAGCTATTTCCACAAATAAAGGCGTTCTGTGTCATCCAAAAATAACCTCTGAAGAAAAAACATTACTGGAATCAGTATTTGACGTACCTGTCAGCATCGGGACAGTATGTCACGGCATGCCATATGTGGGAGTGGGTGTAGTGGCAAATAGCTCTGGAGCATTAACCGGGACATATACAACGGGAATAGAACTAGGAAGAATAGAAGAAGCATTGGATTTGATACCATGAAAAAAGCATATAAAATAAATGGAAAATTTTTAATGGGTGAAGACTGGCAGTATTTCACCAAAGAAGTTATTGCGCCAAACGAAAAAAAAGCAATGGAGATACTTCTCTCAGATATGGGAAGTAAGCACCGTGTCAAGCGAAGAAATATACACATCAAAGAAGTAGTGGAGGTCCCTAGTGATCAAATAGAAAGCCCGGTTGTCAAATATCTAATGGAGAAATGACATGGACAAAGACGAAACCCAAGATATCCTCCTGTTTCAGCAATACCAAAATCAACTGGAACTGATATCTCAACAAGTTACACTCATTGATAATTTAATCTTGGAATATGAAAGAGCAAAAGAAACCCTCCAAGAGATCGGTAATACAGAAAAGGATAAAGAAATTTTAATACCTGTGGGAGGAGATACCTTTGTCTTTGGTGCTCTTAAAGATAAAACAAAAGTTATTACAGGTATCGGGGGAAATGTCAGCATTGAAAAAAGAATCACGAATGCGGTTCCCGCTCTGCAAAAAAAGATAGAGGACTTTAGAAAAGAGGAAGACAAACTTGTAAATTTAGTCCAGGAAATCCAGGGAAAAACCGAGGTACTGACACAAAAAATTAAGGAAAGAAGAGGAGAAAAATAGTGTTTAAATTTCTTCGCAAAAAATTTGGTAAGTTTGAGCAACAAATTGAATCTGAATTAGAGAAATCCAGGGGTGAATATAAACAAATAGAGGCACAAGATACCGCAGTTGAAGGCAAAGTAGATCAAGAACTTAAAAAAGCAGTGGAACAAAAAAAACAAGTCCAAAAAATTTCAAGGGAAAGACACCCTTTTTCTATAAGTAAAAAAAAATTGGATAATCTTCTATGGGATTTAGAGATCGGTCTTCTTGAATCAGATGTGGCTCTTCCCGTTGTCGAGGAAATAAAGGAAAATATCAAAGAGCAATTAAGCTATATCCGGAGTGGAAGTGCAAAAGATGTTGTACGCCAGGCTCTCATGGATGCTATTTCAAATGTTCTTCTTTCAACCCAAGTTAATTTCCAAAATATTATTGAAACCCAAGAGAAACCGGTAGTGCTTATGTTTGTCGGTGTTAATGGAACAGGAAAAACAACTGCGATAGCAAAACTCTGTTACTATCTCCAAAAAATAGGTAAAAGTTGTGTCATATCGGCAAGTGATACCTTTCGTGCTGGAGCCATCGAACAATTAGAACAACATGCCACTAATCTTGGTGTCAAACTTATCAAGCATAAGGCGGGGGCTGATCCGGCAGCTGTCGCCTATGATGCTATCCAGCATGCCAAAGCGCGTCGTAAAGATGTTGTTTTACTAGATACCGCGGGAAGGATGCAAACCAACATAAATCTGATGGATGAAATGAAAAAAATTCGGCGGGTCGCGCAACCCGATATGGTTATCTTTGTTGGTGATGCGCTCACGGGAAATGATGCAGTGGAGCAGGCGAAAAGATTTGACGAGATAGTGGGAATCGATGGTATCATTTTAACCAAAGTTGATGCTGATGCAAAAGGAGGGGCTGCCCTTTCCATTGCATACACCATTGGAAAACCTCTTCTTTTTATTGGGGTGGGCCAAGGATATGATGATCAAATCCCCTTTGACCCTGAATGGATGGTGAAAAGAATTTTTGAGGAATAAAAAAAATAATTTTTTAATTAATCAAAAATTTATTTTTAGAGGATGCTAAGGTTTAAAAAACTTTGAAAATATATCCCTTATCAATGCGGATCACAGTTTTTGGTGCGGGGTCTCTTGGCTCTTTTATTGGAGGCATATTATCCATTAAACATCATGTAGGGATTATTGGTAGACATTCCCATATTAATGCAATAAAACAAAAAGGTCTTAGGATCACCGGGAAAACAAACCTAGTAGCATACCCTAAAACATCCTTGCTAGACTGCCAAAATCCTGAACTGCTCATATTGACCGTGAAAGCATATGATACGAAAAAGGCATTACTGGATGCCTATCCCCTGCTTGGTCCTGATACCTCTGTTTTGTCTTTACAAAATGGTTTTCTTAATGAAAAAATCATTGGCGATATGATTGGAAGCAGAAAAGTCATAGGTGGTACTACATCTCATGGAGTGACTTTAATACGCCCCGGTGAAATCAATCATACAGGGCTAGGTGATACTGTCATTGGGGAAATGGATGGTCGCATTACCCCTCGTATTAAAAGCATATCCTCTGTTTTTGATGAAGTTGGCATACAAACCAGAATAAGTCGTAATATCACCAAAGAACTTTATATCAAAACTATTGTCAATGCTGGAATCAATCCAGTTACTGCTCTATTTCATTGTAAAAATGGAGCATTGCTCACTAACCCTTTTCTGGCACAAGTCTTGGAGTTAACCTGTAAGGAAGCCGTTGATATCATAAATTCATCTGGAATAATCCTTCCTTCCGATATCATAAAAACAGTAAAAAAAATTGCGCAATGTACTAGTGATAATTATTCATCCATGGTTCAATCCATCCAACGTCATAAAAAAACAGAGATTGATCAAATAAATGGGGAAATTGTCGCACTGGCGGAAAAACTGGGTAGGCCAGCACCCCTGAATAAGATGCTGGTTCTTCTTGTAAAGGCCTTGGAATATGAAAATGCCGCTGTTGCCTGACACACTTTGTGGTGGTCAGGCATCCCAACCCTTTTTACAGCAGCAGGGGTATTAGATGTCGCGGCATATTTAGGGCATCTGGGTTGTCCTACAGGTCATCTTTTTGTATAATCCCAGAGGGACCCAAAGATGCCTCAGGTGTATCCCCCCTTGGAGAATTCTCTACCTGGAAGGATAGATTATTCGTGCAGGAGGATACAAATGTATATGTCGTCATTGCATAAAAAAATTAGTGAATCATTATCTTGCCTGTTTAAGATGGAGAGTTACTGTTTTTATTTCTGTAGGTGACTCCTAGGGTGTGCTCTATATATTTTGTTATATGATTATTCATAAATCCATGTTTCATCGATTTTTTCGTAGGAGATAATTTCCTGATTGGTGAACCATAGATTAATTTCATTTCTTGCGTTTTCTGGTGAATCACTGGCATGTATGAGATTTCGTCCAATCTGTTGGGCAAAGTCTCCTCGTATGGTGCCTGGTCTTGCCTCAAGGGGATCTGTTGCACCAACGATTTTTCGTACACGTTCGATCACTTTATCTCCTTCCCACACCATGGTCACTACAGGTCCAGAGGTGATATAGTCCAGGAGATTTTCATAGAATTTTTTTTCCTTGTGTATCCCGTAATGTTTTTCGGCTATATTCCGGGGAACGGATAAAAGTTTCATGGCGACAATTTTGAGGCCGCTCTGTTCAAGTCTCTTAATTAGTTTACCTACTAAACCGCGTTGTATACCGTCTGGTTTAATCATAACAAAGGTTCTTTCTCTCATTTTCCGCCGCCAGTGAAATTTTTGCTCCATCGAGTTCTTCGGGGTATACGCTTTAAGTTCAGCATGTTCTTCTTACATTTCGTGGAACAAAAATTATAGAGTGCTCCATCTTTTTTTATGTATATTGTGCCTGTTCCCGGTTCAATTTCGTTGCCACAAAAAGTGCAAAGTCTTCTCTCAACCATTTCTACCTCGTGGACAACCGTCTGGCTTCACGGGCAGCTTCTCGTAATACCAATATGTCTCCTGGCTGCACCGGTCCCATTACATTTCGTGTTATCACTCTATTTTTATCGGGTCCTTCCAATATTTTAACTCGGACCTGTGTTGCCTCACCTGCCATTCCTGTCCGGGCAACGATTTCTACCACTTCAGCTGGGATGCCTAACTCATCAGCCATGGGTTCACTGTCCCTGCAACTCTGTTACTTCTTTAATAATCTTCTCAAGCAAATCTTTTGCCTCGCCTACGTCAACAAGTGCCAGGCAAGCTGTCCCGGTATTAAGTCCTGCAGATCTTCCTAAATCCATTCGAGAGGGGACATATGTATACGGTACATTTTTTTCTTGGCATAACACTGGCATATGTACTAATATTTCTTCAGGTGAGACATCACTTGCCATAACCACCAATTTTGCCTGTCCCCGTTCCACTTGTTTGGTGACCTCGTTTGTTCCTTTTTTTATTTTACCTGTATCACGGGTTTTTTCCACTGCCTCATAGGTCCTATTAACTAATTCTTCTGGTGGGTCAAATCTTACATATATCGGCATTTTTTAGCCTCCTTCGGGTATAAATATCCGTCATTAATCATGGGCAACACAGAATAGGCCATTGGTATATAACTATACTGGTAGTCGTATCTTCCTTTTTTACATTTTTCTGGAGGGCAACAACTCCAAGGCTTTTTATTTTCATCTGAATTGGTAAGGGAAGGCTAATTTCGTGGTCACATATTCCATCTGGCTCTCTTTACGTTGGTGAATCACCGGATAGCCCTAGATAGATAATATACACAAAATAATTCCAATAACAATAATGAGGGCAACTTACCAGACTTTCCTTCTCATATCTATGCTTTATTATTGATATGAATGTGTTGCCTTGTCATGCATTAATTTTTTTTTTGTGTGATTATAACAGAAATACCGACACTTATCTGTTTATTTTTTTTGGGGGACAAGACTATCTTTTTGTGGTTTTTCTAATTCCCTGCATTTGCGGGGCCATAATGCCTCCTCTAGTTCTTTATACCCTCAAGATCCCATTTCCATTAATCCTATTCTGCCAGACACTGGCAGATAAAAATAAAAAGCCTCCATCTAAGGTATTATACTTCCCTTATCCCTTATAAAAAGACAACCGGGGAAACACAAGTATTATAAATAAGGTCTTAATACTTTGTTTCCGTGAAAAAAACTAATCCTCAACTCATCACTCTTATTCAGCAGCTCCGGCAGATGTCAAAAGAACAAAAAGTGGATATCTGGAAAGATATTGCCAAAAGACTTGAAAAACCCGGCAAAAACTATCCTCAAGTTAACTTGGATAAAATACAAAAACATCTATTGGAGAAGGAAACAGCACTTATCCCTGGGAAAGTTTTAGGAAATGGAGAGATAAAAAAAATGGATATAGCTGCATGGAAGTTCTCAGAAACCTCAAAAAATAAAATAAAACAGGCAGGGGGACATTACTACACTATCCAAGAACTACTCCAAAAAAACCCTAAGGGTAAAAATTTACGTATTATTGGGGGTTAAAAATATGGTGGCAGTCATTGATACCAGCAATGCACCAATGGGACGTGCAGCATCTCTTATTGCACAAAGATTACTGAAGGGAGAAAAAATCATTGTTGTTAACTCGGAGAAAGCGATCATTTCAGGAAGAAAAAAAGAAATAAAAAAACGGTATAAAGCAAAGCGAGACATTGGCACATCCCGCAAAGGTCCTTTTGCGTTCCGCACACCTGATCGTATCCTCAAAAAAACCATACGTGGCATGCTTCCGTATCAACAAGCAAAGGGAAGAAAGGCATTTAAAAATCTTAAAACATATATTGGGATACCTGAAGAATTTCAAAAAGAAAATATTGAAATCCTGTGGAAAAAACCCAAATTAGAATATTTTATTACTCTTGAAGAGCTTTCAAAGTCACTAAAAACATGACAAAAGTAGTTACAACCTCTGGAAAAAGAAAATCATCCATTGCCCGAGCCACTGTAAAGAAGGGAAAGGGCACGGTGAAAATAAATAAGACAGCTCTTCATGCATATCAACCAGAATTTGCAAGACAAATGATTGAAGAGCCTCTTGCCATGGCAGATAAGCATGCCAAAAAGATTGATATCAAAATAAATGTAAGTGGAGGCGGGACCATGGGTGAAGCTGAAGCCATCAGAACCGCGATAGCCAAAGGACTTGTCGAGTACACTGGTGATGCTAAGCTCAAAGAAACATTTACAAATTATGATCGCACGCTCCTTGTAAGCGACATTAGATATAAAGAAACAAAAAAACAGCTGGGCAGAGGCGCCAGGAAAAAGAGGCAAAAATCCTATCGATAACCATGATGATACCAATACGATGTTTTACCTGTGGAAAAGTACTGGGGTCACTGTATGAAGAGTACAAAAAAAGAGTCTATAAAAAAAAAGAAGACCCCAAAAAAGTCCTTGATGACCTCAAAATCACCCGGTACTGTTGTCGAAAGACTCTTCTTTCCCATCCGGTAGTGAAACACGGCGATGATGTCTATGAACTGGCTGACGAATCAGCCCAATACGAATAGTTTTTTAAGGGCGTGTGGCCTAGTCTGGATAGGGCACTGGCCTTCTAAGCCAGTAGTCCGGGGTTCAAATCCCCGCGCGCCCGTGATGGGTCCATGGTCTAGTTGGTTATGACGTCGCCTTCACATGGCGGAGGTCCGGGGTTCAAATCCCTGTGGACCCACTCAAAATTATTTTGAAGGTCTTTCAGTCTTTCCTCCAGGAAACCAGACAAGTTAAGCCCAAGATGACGGGCAAAATCCAGTGATTCTTTATCAATGGTGATAGTTGTTCTTTTCTTCCCCATAGTATGCATATATGCATATGTTATATTTAATTTTATCCTGTCCAGTGCTTGACCAATAAGCAAAATTTATTTTGATAATTTGTCTAAAAAATCTTTTCTTAAACTAATAACAGCTTCATCCTTCGGGTTTATTTTCAAAGCCTCATCAATACACCTTACTGCATCCTCATACCTGCCAAGTTCACCAAGAGCCAATCCCTTATTACACCACGCTTTCACATAATCTGGTCTAATCTTCAAAGCCTCATCCAGACACTCTATTGCATCCTCATACCTACCCATCTTACGAAGATCTATGGCCTTATTACACCATGCACTCTCAAAATTTGGATCTATCTTCAAAGCCTTATCATAACACATAAACGCTTCCTCATATCTACCAAGAGACCCAAGGCTACTTCCTTTAAGCCACCATGCATCTTCATTCATTGGGTTTATCTTCAAAGCTTCATCACTATACTGTATTGCATCTTCATACTTTCCTTGTTCACCGAGGGTAAGTCCTTTAAATATCCATATATCGCTAGTGTCCCGTTGGCTTGTTTTGGATTTCATTTCTTTGACTTCTTCATCTGTGAAATCAACAACCCACCATCAATGTTTATCCAAGTGCCCTTTCATAGTTTTACCTCTTATATTAATACCATCTAATCTCTCTGCCCCCCTCCACATATGGATTGTACAAATGTCATCGGTGTCCCCATTAGGACGCTATATAGACAGATGACATTTGATTATTCCATGTATACTAAACCACATTGGTGTTTATATATAGATAGAGGAGGGGTGTTAAACTTCTCTTATAAATCTTTCTAGAACTCTTATGGGTTAATCCTTTTTTTTTTGTTTAAACAATTTTTATTTTATGTTTATTTTGGCGGGAATTCCTATATATTTTGTGCCTAATACCATTTTTTTATAGAAACATATTTAATTAAAAAGGCAATTATGCTTCTGCAAAAGAGGAAATACAAGAAATTTCATTATTTCGTTGTGTCGAGATTTTGAAATTATTATTGTTTTTTTTCTTTTGGAAAAAAAACCCAGACAGTATTGTCTGAGGAGGTTAAGACATGAAAGGAACCGTGAAATGGTTTAATCAATGGAAAGGATATGGTTTTATCCAGGGCGAGGATGGAAAGGATGTCTTTGTTCACAAGACAGGTATTCCCGAGGGATTGGAACTCAATGAAGGAGACCAAGTTGAATATGAAGTGAAAGAGACTGAAAAAGGATTACAGGCCATAGAATTAAAAAAAATATAGACTCTACGTACCTGAATTATCAAGTTTAATATAGAGATAAATTTTTTTTTATCCACTATCCTTCGATTTAGGACTTATCCGTATGAGTGATATGGTGCATTTTTAGAAAGTCCTCAATTTCACAGTGGTAAATGGAAGAAGTGTTTCATCGATGCCAATGTTCAAATAGTCCACCACTAGACAGATAAAAAAGGAAAGATATCTGTAGGTTCATACCCTTTATAAATGCCTAGAGGATAATTGTATGGTATATCCATGAGTAAAAAAAATAAGAGAAGAGGATTTTTTCTCGCCATAATGATTTTTCTATCTTCTCTATTGCCTTTGTGTTCTCTTGGTGGTATCGCATCGATCCCTAGTACATTTCATGATGCTGGTCTGGAAAGTATTGATCACAACCCAGGTATATTTACTTCATCTTTTCTTGGTGAAAACAAGGTTAATTACTTTTCTGTAATCATAACTGTAGGAAATGGAATCATGGATAAAAGGGATGTGAATAGTCTGGTTGGCACTCTTATTTCTCATGGGTGGGCAGAGAGCAATATAGGTGTTTTTTCTGAAGAAGAAGCAACAAAGAAAGCAATTATGACTGTGCCATTTGATTGGTTAAATAGCCTAGAATATCAAGAAACAGATGTCATCCTTTTATATTTTTCAATGCATGGTGGGCAAACACAAGACCATTACCCCTTGGATGAGCCCGATAACAAGGATGAATATCTTGTTCCCTATGATGGTGACCCGGATAATGAAAGCAATATCCTGCTGGATGATGAACTTGGTATGAAACTTAAAACTTTGAAATCCAATAATATCATTATCATCTTTGAAGCATGCCACAGTGGTGGAATGATTGATGGATTACATGATTTATGTGAACCAGGGAGGGTTATTTTAACTTCTTGCAAGGAAGATGAATATTCCTGGGGTCTGTTTCTACAAAAACAGTGGATGTTTCCCTGCTATCTCATAAAGGGATTATCTGCAAATGCTGATATCGATGAGGATGACTGGGTTTCAGCAGAGGAAGCCTTTTATTTTGCAGAAATGCCAACTATTGTTCATTCTACTCTTAAATCATTTCTCTATTTATTGCATCCTTTCGCCAGATTAGGTCCTCAGCATCCTCAACTGTATGACGCCTGGCCAAGCATTAATAATAACCAGGAAGAACTCAAGTTTATACCCCTATAACAGTACACAATAGAACAGGTTTACCCCTTATCCCTTTCCCAAGAAATATGAAGGACCATGAAAGAAATTATTAAATGGCTGTCATCAAACCTATACATACCCCCTCTTTCCCCTGGTTGTACCTTATGTGCCCAAGGGGCAAAGATGGTTTTGTTCATCACTGGTCACTGTAATACCCACTGTTTCTACTGTCCCCTGAGCATTAAAAAACAAGGAAGAGACCACATATTTGCAGATGAATGGAAGCTTACAGATGAACATGATACTGAAAAACTTATCAAAGAAGCACAACTTATTGGGGCAAAAGGAGCAGGTATCACAGGTGGCGATCCATTGCTTGTATTAAACAGGACATGCAGCTATATCCAGCTCCTAAAAGAAACCTTTGGCAATACATTCCATATCCATCTCTATACACCCCTAATAAAAGAAAAAAAAGATATAGACTCTCTGGTGACCGCTGGATTAGACGAACTCCGTTTTCATCCCCCGCCTCATTATTGGCCCCACATGGAAAAAAGTTTCCTCAAAGACATGATACACCATGCAAAAGAGTACCCCCTCGATGTCGCTCTTGAAATACCTGTCATGCCAGATAAAGAAAAAGATATTTTATCCCTTATTTCTTGGGCTGATAAAAACCAGATTGACTGGGTAAACCTTAATGAACTCGAATACTCCGAAGGCAATTATAAAAAATTAGATCATTTAGGTTATTCATACAAAAGCGATATTTCAGCATCTGTCCAGGGAAGTGAAATTACAGCATTAAACATAATGGACTATTGCAGCACACAAGACCTAACCGTTGGTGTTCATTACTGTTCATCAAAATTTAAGGATGCCATCCAACTCAAAAATAGGATCACCCGGAGAGCCAATCGAACAGCAAAACCCTATGATGTTATCACACCCGATGGAACACTTCTCCGTGGTATTATCACAACAAAAAATGATCACCATCAAACAATCAAGCTCCTCCAAAAAAAATATGCAATACCCTCAGATCTCATTGAAAATGATACCAAAAATTCACGGATCAATATTGCAGCTTGGATATTACAAGACATCGCCGAGGAACTAAAAAAACAGGGTTTCCAGTGCCACATGGTGGAGGAATACCCCACAGCTGACCAACTCATGGTAGAAAAAATAGAATTACCTATAAAAGAAACATAAACTCCTGGCCATAATCTATGGTTTACCTTTAAAAAAATAACACACTTCACTAATCCTTTTTTGATTCCTGGGATTATTAGTGAATGAATATTATTTGATTGTTTGACAAGATCCCCATATCTTGCACTATCTTCTCACTACCTATATTCCTATTTTTTGACAGCTGCTTTATTTTTTTAATGATGCTTCTGTTTTTTGTGTTTCATTTATGACTGTCAAGTCTGGGTGACACACTCTTTTGTATTTTTAATCTTTTTTATGCCTTTTTTGGTTCCTACCAGTACTATATTTGTCATGTTTCTGAATAATCCATTTTCTATTACCCCGGGAATCATATTAATCCTTGTTTCTAATTCCATTGTCATCTCTTGATACCGGCAATCGATTATGAAATTACCGTTGTCACTTACAAAAATCTTTTTATCTTCTCTGAGGGTTGCATTTAGTCCAAGATGTTCTAATTTTTTAAGGGTTGTTTCCCATCCAAATGGTGTAACCTCCACGGGTAGGGGATATGATAATTTTTTTACTATTTTTGATTCATCAACCACAATAATTACTTTTTTTGAGCAGCTGGCCACAATTTTTTCCCTCAGTAAAGCTCCCCCTCCTCCTTTTATGAGATTCAGGTCAAAGTCAACCTGGTCTGCGCCATCAACGGTAATGTCAACAATTTGATATTCAGAAAGACTAGATAATGGTATATCTAGACTTTTTGCTAATTTTTCAGTGGAAAGTGATGTGGGTATACCTATGATATCTAATCCTTTTTTTATTTCTTCACCAATTTTTTTAATGAAAAAATGTGTTGTTGAACCTGTCCCTAATCCTACAATCATTCCATCCCTAATATAGTCTATTGCTTTTTCCCCTGCTAATTTTTTTAGGTTGATATTCATGAATGGGTATAGCGTATGAGCAAAAAAATCTTTACAAAGTTTTTTATAAACCTGTTAACATAAGACCTATTGGGGCTAGGAGTAGGTGGACAGCTGACGGTTGGAGATTGTCCTTTTGGGCAATCTTTTTCAGCTGAGGAAACTCCTCCCTCATTCCTAGGCTGGATGTGTAAAAACTGGAGTGAGAGCTCCAATGGAGGAGCAGAAACGACACAGCCCTTGGAATGCAATGATTTATTTGATAATGAGGTCTCCAAGGGATTTGATGAAACGGCCATCCATCCAGAGCAAGTCCAAATATCGGGAACGGTTGCCTAGGACCGCTCGAAGGTGGGACGCTAAGTCGAATGCTGTCTAGAACAGAAGGAGGGTTACGGCCTAGACCTAGCCCC
>Ga0209121_10000494_pt1 | contig 41698 bp, 40 predicted proteins | sample Cruoilmetagenom3_FD_187292 | JGI IMG/M metagenome (GOLD analysis project Ga0209121, IMG submission 187292) | Oil polluted marine microbial communities from Coal Oil Point, Santa Barbara, California, USA - Sample 3 (SPAdes) (version 2) | ecosystem: Environmental > Aquatic > Marine > Oil seeps ... | reverse complement strand
GATATACAGCTCTGGGAAAAACATTACCTGGGCAGTGACCAACCCTGTGACATCAGCCAGGGAACAGGAGGAACCAGCACCCCGGTGTCTCTTGTATATGATGTTAAACGGGGGGAATGGACAGGTGATGATTTCCTGTGTGACCCCAATGGCTATGGCCACACTTCGGGTTATGAGGATGGCAGCTATACCCAAAATGATTATGAAATCTGGTTTGACATATACCAACTAACCGGCCATGAATATTACAGTGGCTATGATCGCTTAACCTGGTATGAAAAACAAAACGTGTATGGATTAAATCCCGACATTTCCCAGGATAATGGCGACATTGATGGCGATGGAATCCCAAATTGGTGGGAAGACAAATATGGATATGATCTCCTCACCTGGGAGGATCACGAGAACCGTGACCCTGACAATGATGGACTTTCCAATAGTGAAGAATACCTCACCCATGGATGGTACTCGGATCCCTATGCACAAGATATTTTCATCGAGGTCGATTATATGCAAGGAAAACATATCTGGGATGACCCCTATGTTTTCCCTGTTGAATCACAATATCTACTCTGTGATGCCTTCGCCAAGCAGGGCATCACAGTCCATATTGATGATGGTGCATTAGGTGGGGGTGGTGATTTACTCCTCTATGATGACGGTATGGACGGAAGAGAACTTCGATCCGCCCGATTAAAATATTTCCTCCAGGGCAACCCCACTAATTGGCGACGGGGTGTTTTCCACTATGCCCTTATCTGCTCCCAGATGGAATGGTCCGGTCGACCAGCAGGAGGAAGAATGTTTTACACCGACAGCCATGTAGTTGGGGGACAATATGTTCTCAACTGGGCACCCCTCTTCTATCTCCAGGGAAGTGATTATTACACCGGTTTTGCCAGTGTTTTCATGCACGAGCTTGGCCACACCCTAGGTCTCATGCGGTTTGAGGGAATCGATAACGAAAACTCGCGTTTCCCCTGGAACGAGGAATATTGGCAATGGGGACCCTATCATAGCTGCATGAACTATCGATATGTCTACAAGCTAGTGGATTACTCCAATGGTGACGATGAGGAATATGACCAAAATGACTGGGGCATTATTGATTTAACATTAATTAATCATGCCGGCTGGTAAAAACAATCCCTCTTTTCTTTTTCCCCCATATCCTTAAAAGATAATAACAACACCCCTTACTTCTAAACACATCATATTCCCCACTAGACCCAAAGTTTTCTGTTGCCATAACTTTTTTGAATCACTAAGACTTGTTCAATAAAACATATGACCTATAACTGCATCACCCTCACCACCGATATCGGCTGGGACTATGCATCCCAGATGAAAGGCGTTATTTACACCATAGCACCCCAAATGAAAATATTTGATATTACCCATACTATCACCCCTCAAAATATACGACAGGGAGCCTTTATCCTCTATTCAATAATACCCTATTATCCACAAGCAATCCATATCGGGGTCATCGACCCAGGCGTGGGAACCAACAGACGATCCATACTGGTGGAATGCAACACGGGTGCACTCATAGGGCCTGATAATGGAGTACTCATCCCCGCGGGACAACGAATGGGGATAAAAAACGTATACCAACTCACCAATAACAAGTATTTTATTGGTGATTCCTCCACTTTCCAGGGAAGAGATATTTTTTCCCCGGTTTCCGCTCATCTCTCCCAAGGAATAAATCCCGCAGATTTTGGAAAAAAAATCACTGATTCTGTTATCCTCAATTTTGAAAAATCACAAAAAATACCCCGGGGTAGAAAGGGAAAAATATTATATCACGATATCTTTGGAAACCTCATCACCAACATCAAACACCAGGAACTCCCCCTACACTTTAACACCCTCCTCACCCTGGAGACACCCACTCACACCTATCACCCTAAATTTCTCCAAAGTTATGGCCATGGAGAACCCCATGAACTATTAGTGACCCTCTCTAGTTTTGGGTTTCTTGAAATATCCTGTCGAGAGGGAAACGCTAGGGATATGCTGGGCCTCAAAGAAGATGATACCATCATCCTGACACAGCCCTAAATTTTTTATTTCATCCTTTTTTTACCTTCCGCACAGTATCCAAAACTGTCCCATCCCGATATTCAATCACGGCCACAATGTCATCAGTGAACTCTACCTTCCGGGGTGTACCTGTCATCCCCTGGGCAAATTTGTATAAATCCGTGATATCTCTTATGGGAAGTTTTCCCTTTACCCTCTTTATGATATCATCCCGCAAGGGATTAATCGCCATACCATACTCAGTGGCAATCACATCAACCGTATCCCCCGGCGTGGTCACCGTGGTTACCTTCTCCCGGATAACCGGGACACGCCCCCGAAGCAAGGGAGCAAGGATAACAGTGATATCGGATCCCGCGGCTGCATCCTGATGACCCCCTATACCATGTAAAAGGACCCCATCGGAATGGGTATTTACATTCACATTAAAATCAAGATCAACCTCGGTTGCCCCTAAAAAACAGGCATCTTGTCTGTTGACCACACATCCCCCCGTATGAGGATCACCAAACATGATATGGGATACCTCTTGATGAAAAGGATTATTTCTTATGGATTCAACTGCTGACAGATCAAATGATTGTGCATCCAATATCCGGTTAATGCTTCCATCCTCAAGCATATTTACCACATACCCCGTGATTCCCCCCATGGCAAACCCCCCCGTGATATTCTTTTTTTTCATATGATCATGCAAAAACTTAGTGACCGCCAGACTTGTTCCCCCGGCACCCGCCTGGAAAGAAAATCCATCCCGTAAGACACCTGATTCATCCAACAAACGGACAACATTTTTTGCCATAAGTAACCGAGCAGGACTCCGTGTAATCTCCATTGTCCCTGTCTTGATCCTCTGTGGATCCCCAATGGAATCAATACAGACCACATAATCAACCCGGGTCTGGGGAATAGAGATGGGGGTCACCGGATAGGGTTGAAGATTATCGGTAATAATGACAACCGTGTGTGCATAAAGAGAATCAACAATGGGAAAACCCATGGCACCAAAGGCTGAATCACCCAGTGATCCATTACAATTCCCATAATCATCGGCGATGGGAGCAGCTATAAAAGCGACATCTATTGTCACCTCGCCAGCGGCAATGGCACGTGCTCTTCCGCCATGGGAGCGTAACACAACAGGTTCCTCTAATTTTTTTCCCTGGGATATAAAAGCACCCAAGGGGCCATTCAGGCTTCCCTGGATCTGGGTGATAACCCCCTTTTTGATATGATCAATAAGGGGTTTATGAACCGGGAAGAGAGCGGAAGGGACCAAACATATATCTCGAATCCCCATCTTTGCGATCCTGTCTATTACCCTATTTATTACCCGGTCACCATTGCGGAGATGATGATGAAAAGATATTGTTCCACCATTGCACAGACCTGATTTTTTGATGGCATCATCAAGCGAAGAACACAGTTTTGACTCCCCGGGATACATACATCGCGTGGGCAGAGACGCCTTTGTAGGAATTGGTTTTATAGCAAATGCCCCCCGGTAACCACGAATTTTCCGGGTGCCAATCTGTGGGGGGAGATCGCGGCCAACTTTATTTTTCATTATAACTCCTCTCAAGTAGTATGGTTTTGTTTTGCCAAGCTCAAGATTTTTTTTGCTTTCCTTTCAACGGGTTCATCAATCATTTTTCCCTCCAGTGAAGCCACACCCAATCCCTTTTTTTTAGCTTCCTGGAGAGCTTTGATGATTGCTTGTGCATCCTTGATTTCTTGTGTACTGGGAGTGAAACAGTCATGAATGGGTGGTATCTGGTCAGGATGAATAACCCCTTTTCCATCAAAACCCATTGCCCTGATTTTTTTTGTTTCCTCTCGCAATCCTCGTTCATCCCGGGTATCAGGATAGATGGTATCCAGTGCCTGTATACCGGATGCCTTTGCCGCCAGGACCAGGGCACCACGGGAATACGCGAGTGTGCCCCAGGATCGTTCTCCCCCAAGATCATGTGTTAGATCCTCTGCTCCAAATGCCAGGGCGACAATACGTTTGCTTGCCGTGGCTATCTGGGGGGCATTGATGATCCCCCGGGCGGATTCAATAATGGGCATAAACTTTATTTGGCCAGAAGATCCCGGCATCATTTTTTCTATAGTGTATATATCCTCACTGTTTTCTACCTTGGGGATACAGATACCCTGGGGTGAACCCTGTAAAATCTGGGAGAGATCCTTTTCTATGTCATCCTTGTTTATCCTCACCCAGAGTTCACTGTTCCCAAAATCAAGGTCACGTAAGGCATTTTTTACTAGATACCGGGCAGCATCCTTTTGGTGTACTGGCACGGAATCCTCCAAGTCAAAGATAATACAGTCACTGCCATAGATTCCAGCCGGGGTAATCATCCGGGGATTATTCCCGGGTACATACAGACGCGTCCGTCGAGCTTTGTTTTTTGGTGTAGGTTTTCTTTTGACGGCATCTTTCATTCTTGTTATCCCCAGTGCTTTTTCCAGGGCTGCCTCAATTCGGGATTTAATGACATAATCCAGTGCTCCATTCTCCTGTATGGTAATATGGATTTTTTTTATCCCCTGGTCAACAAGTATTTTTTGTGTCAAGTCTTTGATATGTTTCTCAAACATGTCCCCGGTTTTGCTGAGGAGATGAATCACACGTTTTTTCCCAGGTACAATTTCTACCACACAATCATTTTTATTATCTGTACCAACCTGTATCTTTTTCATAAAGCTTTTTTCCTCCCACAGATAGTCGTGTATCTATTTTTTATATCACCATTTTTTTTTATATCTTTTTTTTTGGGGGGGAAAAAACTAGTTTTCCCGCCAGCGATGATTACATTTGGTACATCGATATATCCGGGTTTCGGGTTCATCAGCCGCTCTCATCTGGCGAAGTGTCCAATATGCTTCATTATGGCCACATTTTGGGCATCTCACTTTTGTCTTCGGCAATACCTCCACTGTTTCAAGGATAACATTTTCCCGATCTTTTCTTTTTGACAATATCACCATATCATTTTTCTCAGTCTTTTTTTTATATCCACAGTTTTTACAAACCATTTCATTGCCCTGGGGATACATAAGTGACTCGCATTTCGGACAGAACATGATATGTCAATGAATTCTCCATATAAAAATTTGTGTTTAGCTTTTTATAAAAGACAGTGGATACAATATCTATGTTTGTTCGGCATCATTCAGAAGTTGTACCCCAAAAAATAGATGAAGGAAAGGGCATCAACCTCCAATGGTTGATTGATGAAAAAATGGGGGCACCAAATTTTGCCCTCCGGCGGTTTTCACTCGAAAAGGGAGGCTACACCCCCTACCACATCCATGATTGGGAACATGAAGTCTATGTCCTTTCTGGCATGGGAAGTCTTGTTGATGAAAAAGGAAACCAGCATCCCCTACGGGAAGGCGACGTGGCTTTTGTCGAACCCTCCCTGCAGCATCAATTTAAAAATGTTGGACAAGATTCCTTTATCTTTCTTTGTATTGTACCCCTAAAATAATGATTGGTATCCCCTCACTTTATCACAAAAAAAACACAGTACAAAAAGAAAATACGGGTACACGGAGGGCATACCTCTATTGCTATGTAGTCAAACCCAAAAAACGGTGTAATGCTGTTCAGATGATAATAACACTGTAAACCTGGGGGGAAAATATTAAAGTAAGAAAAAAGGGAAAAAAATGTTAGTTCAGGGAAAAAACATGCGATCAGTATGGTGGGATGAAGGAATACAATTCATTGATCAAAGAAAACTACCCACAGAGTTAGAACTCTTTACGGCAACCACACTCCCGGAGGTATGCTTTGCCATCACAGACATGGTGGTACGGGGTGCACCCGCCATTGGGGCAACCGCGGCATATGGCATGGTTCTCGCAAAAAATATGGCCCGGGGGGCCAAAAAATTAAAACAAACACGCCCCACCGCCCATGATCTCTTCTATGCAGTTGATTACATGATCAAACACCACAAAAAAGGGGATGAAGCATTAACCACCGCTGAAAACTATGTCACTGATATTATCACCTGCTGTAAAAAAATAGGGGAACATGGAAACACCCTCCTGAAAAGAAACCATAAAATTTTAACCCATTGCAACGCGGGTGCACTGGCAACCGTGGACTGGGGAACCGCTCTGGCCCCCATTCGTCTGGGAAAAAATAAAGACCTCTTCATCTGGGTTGATGAAACCCGTCCCCGTCTCCAAGGCTATCTCACCTCCTGGGAACTCACCCAGGAAGGCATCCGGCATGCCGTCATTGTTGATAATGCCGCCGGTTACTACATGGCACAGGGAGAAATAGACCTGGTTATTGTGGGAGCAGACCGGATAGCACTCAATGGAGACGTGGCAAATAAAATCGGAACCTATGAAAAAGCAGTACTGGCCCATGAAAACAATATACCCTTCTATGTCGCCGCGCCACAGAGCACCATTGATTATCACACACCCAACGGGAAAACAATTTGTATTGAAGAACGCCCCATTCATGAGGTCACCACCATCCAGGGAAAACAAGTCTATGACACTAGTGCACGAAACCCCGCATTTGATATAACCCCGGCATCCTATATTACGGGGATAATCACCGAAAAAGGAATCTTTGATCCCCCGGAACTAAAAGACCAAGAAAAAAACAGGGCACCATAAATAAGATCCACCCATTCTACTGTTTATCCTTCCTTTGGTATCCTTTATATTTAAATTTTTCCAACACTTTTAAATAAGGTCATTTATATCCTTACAGGTTAGAGAGAGGGGACATGCACCTGAAGGAAGTTCATCTAGAAAATTTCAAATCTTTCCGTCGTATCAAAATACCCTTTCTCCCCGGCTTCACTGCCATTACCGGACCCAATGGCTCAGGAAAATCCAACATCACCGACGCCGTCCTCTTCGTACTGGGACCCAAAAGCCCCAAAATGATACGTGCGGGTCGTTTGACTGATCTTATTTTTAATGGGGGTGAATCAAAACAGCCGGCAAAATATTGTAAGGTCTCCTTGGTGTTTGATAATTATAATAATGGCATGCCCTTGGATCAAAAGGAGATCATGCTGACACGATTGGTAAAAAGGGCTCCTCTCAAGGATAATCCTGATAATTACTATAGTTATTTTTATATTAATGGGAAACCCTCGTCTCTTCAAGATTTTACCCATCTCTTGTCTGCGGCAAGTATTTCTGCGGAGAGATATAATATTATCCAGCAGGGTGATATCACCAGTATTGTGGAGATGGGTAATGTGCCCCGGAGAAAGATCATTGATGAAATTGCAGGTGTGGCTGATTTCGATCGGGATATTGAAAAGGCAGAGGGTGAACGAGCGGAGGTGGAAGAGAATCTTTCCCGAATCAATATCATTCTTTCGGAAGTGAAAAATCAGCTACGGCAATTAAAAAAGGATCGTGATGGTGCCCTTCATTATAAGCAGATACAGGAGGATTTGCATCGCTCCCAGGCGTTGTTGTCCTATAAAAAACAATTAGAGGTGGAAAAGGAAATAGCGGAGGTGAGCAAACAAATCACCTCTTATGAGTCACAACAGAAGGATTGCCAAGAAAAAATACAAAAGTTACGAAAAAAGCATGAAGAAAAGCAAGCCGAGTTGGAAACACTGGAGCAAAAGATAGCTGAGGTGGGTGGTGAAGAAGTCCGTCAGTTAAAAGAAAAAATTGACGCCGCCCGCACAGAGGTCATCAAGGCTAAGGAGCAATTCAATTACTATAAGCAAGAATTAACGGAATTAAAAAAGGATAAAAAGAACGCCCAGGATGCCCTAAAAAAGATACAGGATGAACTAGCACGACACCAAAAGGATCATCAAGATTTTCAAAAGCAGCATACATCACTCAGCAAGGATCTAAAAGAAAAAGAGAAGGAATTCCAAAACAAAAAAGATGCACTGGCACATTCCGATGAAACGGCCATGGAGCTTACCCGGCAGCTGGCGAAGATGAAGCAGGAATATGAGTCCCTGCAGGATAGCCTTCATGATCTGTCTCTTAGCCATGATCGTCTCTGTCATAAGGATGAGAATCTTGCTTTTCATGTTGCGGAGTTGGAGGAGCAGAAGAAGACCTATGAATTTGAAATCAAGGATATTGACTGGCGATTAAAGGAAATCCGGAAGGGTGAACTGGAGCAAAAAAAGGAGCATGAGACCCGGGAGAAACGTTTTTTTGAAAAGAAAAAAGAGGAAGCCGCTATTTCTGGTGAGCTTCAAGAGTTAGAAAAAAAGATTTTTTCCGTACAGAGACAGTTGTCCAAGATCCAGGCTGAGGATACGGGCGGCTATGTGCAGTCGGTGCAGGCGATTTTAAAGGCCCGGGATGAGAATGCCCTGCAGGGTATTCATGGCAGTATTGCAGAGCTGGCGGATGTGGATGAGAAGTATCGGGTGGCCATGGAGACGGCTGCGGGAAGCAGAATGCAGGCGATTATTGTGGAAAATGATGAGACTGCATCACAGGCAATTGATTATTTACGGAAACATAAGTTGGGGCGGGCCATGTTTCTTCCCCTAAATAAGATGATTTTGGGTAAACCCCGGGGAAAGGCACTCTTGGTGATTAAAAGCGAGGAGGCACATGGCTTTGCACTTGATCTGGTGCGTTACCGGGAGCGATACAAGCCTGCGTTTTGGTATGTTTTTGGTGACACCATCATCATGGAGACTCTTGATGCGGCACGGAAACATATGGGTGGTGTGCGTTTGGTGTCCCTGCAGGGTGATCTTATAGAATCCAGTGGCGCCATGATTGGGGGGAGTGTAAGCAGCAAGGTGTCCTTTGGTATCACTAATCGGAAAAAACTGGAGGAGATGCGTGATTCTCTCCGGGAGGCAATTCAGCGGCAGGATGAATTAACCGAGCAATTACTCCAGGTGCGCAATGAGCTTTCTGAGATGGGCAGTACAAGCTGGAAGGAAGAAACACCCCTGGAGGATGGTGAGGTTCTCTCGGTGCGGAAAAAAGAATTTATGGGGAAACTAAAACTGGTCTCTGATGAACTTGCTGAAAAGGAAAAAGAGTTACAGGATCTCCGGGATGATATCGCTCGTGTGTCCGGTGAGATTGAGACACATGAATCCGGCCTCAAGAAACTGGATGAGGTGCGTAAGGAACAGGGTGATAAGCTGTTGCGGAGGAGTAAAAAGGAGGATATCCAGCTTTTAGAGGCCTTGCGGTCAGCTGTTGAGGATTTGCGTGAACAGGAACGTACACTGCATGGGGATGTGGAGACCCTGGGGACAAAAATTGAGTTGGTCAGGGAACGGGAAAAAGAGATTGCAACAAATAGTGAGCAGATTGAGGGAAAGGAAAAGGAGTACGGGGCGACCATTAAGCGTTTGGAGAAGTTTCATAATGATCATAGGGGAGAACTGGAAGCTCTCATGAAGGTGGAGGAAAAGATTTCGGGGGAGGTTAAGGAATTTACCCAGAAGCGTGATGCTGTCTATCGGGAGCTTGTGGGTTTGGAAAATGATATTGATACATTGTCGTCGAAGATTGAGACCTTTCATGATCTGGTCTCCCGGGCGAAAACCCGTCTTCCCACCCTGGAGGACACCCATCGGGAGCTTTTAGGTAAGATAGAGGGATATTCTTTTGAGGATACCGAGATACCCTCCCTGGAGGAGCTCAAGCATGTTATTGGGGATATGGAAAAAACACTGCAGGGTCTTGAACCGGTGAATATGCGGGCGTTGGAGGACTATGAGTCCCAGTCGGAACGCAAAGCCAAATTTGATGAGGATGTCTCCCGGTTGGAGACCCAACGGAAGGATTTGATCAATTTGGTAAATGAGATAACTACAAAGAAAACTGGTCGTTTCCTGGATATCTTCAACCAGATCAATGGGAATTTCCAGGAGGTCTATGCACAATTAGGTGAGGGGGGAAAAGCGGAACTTGTCCTGGACAATCCGGATTTTCCCTTTGAGGGAGGCTTGGTGATCAAGGCCAAGCCCAAGGGTAAAAAGGTGCATTATCTTTCGGCTCTCTCTGGTGGAGAAAAAAGTATGGCGTCTCTTGCCTTTATTTTTGCCATCCAGAATTTTGATCCCTCGCCCTTCTATATTTTGGATGAAGTGGACATGTTTTTGGATGGCAAAAACGCGGAAATGGTTGCCCAGATGCTGAAACAAAATAGTCAGAATGCTCAATTTATCGCGGTGACACTGAAAAAAGATGTTTTGCAACAGGCCAATCATGTCTATGGAACCGTGATGCAGGGTCAGGGTGTCTCCAACATGATTGGCAATGTTGATATCTCAAAACTAGAAGGTGTAAAATGAATGATTCACAAGTCATCGATCACTTGTTAACCTCCGGGTCGCTTCAGGGGGAGCGACTGGAAAGATACCTTGAGTTGGTAAAGGACTGCCAGGGTGAGCATAGCTACATCAAGGATCCGTTCGATCGCTCCATCGCCATGGTTTTTGAACTGGTGATGCAGGAACACCTGGATCCCTGGGAGCTTGATCTGGTCAGTTTTTCCAGTATGTACCTAAAACGGGCGAAAAATAATGGAGTGGACTTGGTGACTGCGGGACGCATCATCCTTCTGGCTTGGCGGGTCTTAAAACTGCAATCCTATCATGTCATTGAGGCCATGGAGACACTACCGCCAACTCGTGAAGATGAGATGAACTGGGAGGATTTACCCAGTTGGTATGAGGAGGATGACAGTTACTATTTCACCCGGATGATCATGGAGGGGCAAACACCCCTGGATGAAAAAATCAGGCGGAAGGGAAAAAGAAAGGTCACCCTTCTTGAGCTTGTGGATGCCTTTGAAGAAATACGCAAAGATGTACAGAACCGGGAATACATCCAGAAAGAACGAGAAAAATATCGGCAAAAAAATCATCAGGATGCAGAAAAAAATATTGATTCCCATATTGTCAAGGAAGACACCGAAAAAGACCTCTTGCTTATCTGGGATAGAATCTCCCAGTTCAATGGACATGATATACCCCTTACCAATCTCTGCAATCCACTGGACCGGATTGATCTCATCAAGACCCTTTCCTCTCTTCTTTTTCTTGCGGATGAACACAAAATCAAGGTGTGGCAAAGACGATTCCCCTATGGGGACATTTATGTAAAAGTGCGCAATGGACATGCCCAGAAAACCTAGCCCTAAAAAAGAAAGATTGCTTGAAGCCGCTCTCTTCTCAGCTGGTCACCCGGTTTCCCTTGAAGACCTTTCCACTGCCACTGGTCTATCCTCTCGGGAACTGCCCACTCTTCTCACCGGTCTCATACATACCTACCAAGAGATGGGTGAACGAAGTGAGACCGCCTTGGAGATTGGTATTGCAGGGGACAAATATGTCATGCAGGTACGCTCCCAGTATGCCCATGTGGGACAAAAACTGGCTCCCATGGAAATACCCAAAAAACTGTTGGGGACCCTGGCCCTTATCGCCTATCATCAGCCCATCCGGCAATCCCAACTCCGTGACATGATTGGGCAAAAAGTTTATGATCACGTAGGTGAGCTCCTTGACCGGGGTTTATTGGTGGCCCATAAAGACGGCAGAACCAAGGTCTTGTCAACCAGTGGATCATTTCCCGAATATTTTGGCTTGAGCACCACGGACAAGGAAGAGATACGGCATTTCCTTTTGGGTGAACTCAAACAAAAAAAGGAAACCCCGTGACGCTAGTGACTTCTGAACACACCTAAAAAAAGGGGGAGAGGGGGGAGGATTTCGGTGTGTCTCGTCTTTTTTTTTTGTGGTGGAGAAAGAAAATCTAAAAAGGTATACCTCTTTCAGTATCTGGTGATATTGAAATGATTTCGCGAGAGGAAATCTGGGATGTTCTTGACAACTATGATCAAGATAAACTGGTTATCGGTGCTGTGGCCTCCCACTCCGCATTGGATACCTTTGATGGAGCCGCGGATGAGGGCTTTCCCACCCTGGCCATATGCCAGAAGGGACGGGAGAAAACCTATGACTATTATTTCAAAACAGAACGATCCAGCCGGGGAGAGATACTGTCAGGATGTGTTGATGACACCTGGATTTTTCCTCGATTTGATGAAATATTAACACCTGCCAGCCAAGAAAAACTAGTCACGAACAATGTTCTTTTTATCCCCAATCGATCCTTTACCTCCTACTGCCGTCTTGATGACATCGAAAACCATTTTTGTATACCCCTGTTTGGCTCCCGTAACCTTCTCCGCAGTGAGGAGCGAACAGAAAAAAAAGATTATTACTGGCTTTTGAAAAAAGCAGGGATGCCCTTTCCCCAAAAAATAACAAATATTGAAGATATTGATCGCTTGTGTATCGTAAAGCTTCATCATGCCGTAAAAAAACTAGAGAGAGGTTTTTTTACCTGTTCATCACCCCAGGAATACCGGGAAAAAAGCTCTGATTTGATACGACAGGGTGTCATCACCCCTAGTGATCTGCAACGTGCCCGGATAGAGGAATATATCATTGGCCCGGTGTTCAATTGTGATTTTTTTTATTCACCCCTGCGACAGAAACTTGAGTTACTGGGTGTTGATTGGCGTTTTGAAACCAGCCTGGATGGCCATGTGCGTCTCCCTGCCCCCCAGCAGTTATCCCTGCCAGAATCACAATTTCTCCCCGAATATACGGTATGTGGCCATAACTCGGCAACCATACGTGAATCACAGTTAGAAAAAGTTTTTTCCCTGGGTGAAAACTATGTTAAGGCAACCCAGGAGCATTATGACTATGGCGTTATTGGACCTTTTTGTCTGCAGACCTGTCTTGACAAGGATCTAGATTTTTATATCTATGATGTCGCACCCCGTATCGGGGGAGGCACCAATGTCCATATGTCCGTGGGTCATCCCTATGGCAATACCCTCTATCGAAAACCTGTGTCCACAGGGCGACGTATCGCCATGGAGGTTCGACACGCCCTTGACACCGGTCACCTACAGGATATTATCTCCTAAAAAAAGGGGATCTCTCTATGTCTAGATTCCTGGTTTTTTCCAAGGGATACTTATATTTCTGATTTCAAAATAAAGACTACCCTGCTCGCCCTCTAATCGATAAAACCCGCAATCCGTGGTAAGATTAAAGGTATCGGTTCCCCAGAACCCTGAAGCATTATTGATACGTACCAGGTTATCCATCGTGGTGTCATTATCCCAGGTTACAAGTTGAAGAAGACTAATGGGGCTTCCGGGTTCACCTTCATCACTTAGATTAAGATCCCAGGAGAGATCAAGAGAATAATTAACTCCCTGTTCAATAGGTAGAGTTTCTGTTACAATATCTGCCGTGGAGTCACATATCAATCGGAAATAGATTTCCCATATCCCGGGTGATCCATCATCATCCATACTGGTGATATTAATGGAGTGCAGTGTCCAATTGATCCATAGATCCATAAGAGGATCTTTATCTCGTCCATCAGGTACGCCATCCCCATCAATATCGGTGGTATTCACAAATAGTCTGATGGTATCATCCTCAATACCCTGGCCTCTGAAAAAGAGGACCTCATCCCCGTCCCAGAAATAATCCTTATCGATATCATGAAAACCATTAGTGGGATCTGAGCTGTATATTTTGACTTCATCATAATCCGACAGGGTATCTCCATCGGTATCTTTTTTCCGGGGATGGGTATGATAGGACATAAATTCCTCATAGTCACTAAGACCATCATCATCAGTGTCATATTTACCCGGGTCAGAGGTCACCTTAATTTCGGTTTTATTGGTTTCCCCTAAAAAGGTCACCAGTATGGGCCAGCCATCATTTTCAATGGAATTGGGAAGACCGTCACCATCCCGATCCTCACCCAAGCACCCCGTCAAAAGGCACCCGGTAAGGATCACACAGATAAGTAACAGGGAAACAATCCCTCCTTTTTTATTCATTGTCCTGCTTGCTTTTTTGTAGTTTCTCCCGTAATTTTTTCAGCTCGCGTTCTTTTTTTAACCGCCTGTTTTCCCGTTCCCGATCAATCTCTGTTCTCTCGTCCAGTCTCTTGATCTCTTTTTCTTGTTTCTCATGGATAAGATCAAGTTTCTGTGCCCCTTCCTCATACTTCAATTTACAAATCTCCCGTACCTTTTCCTTTTGTGCCTTTCCCACCGCGCGTCTTTTTTTCAATGACTCCACGATGGCATCGATTGCCTCCTGTGGCGGCTCAATGATTTGATCATTTTCTTCATCATAATGATACTGGGGTATGTGTGGCTTTGAGGGCCGTGTGGGCCGGGGTGGCAAACGAAGCGTAAAGATATCCGGTTTTTTCAGACTGGGGACAGGCAACGGGGAAAGATGCTGCTGTATCCTTATTGTATTCATACCCTGATATATCTTTTTTATTTTCTGGTTTTCCTTATGGTACTCTTGGGTAATATTTTCTGTTTCCTGCAGGTATTTTTTCTGAATCTTCTCCGTGCATCTTTCCCAGAGAACATCCGCATCTAGCCAGGTTTTCTCCCACTCCCGGGTGATCTTATCCTCCAGATTTTGTTGCAACGCCACTAATCTTGTGCTCAATCTTTGTTTTCTCTTTTTCTGTTCCTGTTCCGCCCTACAGGACTGGGCAGCTGACCGCCATTCCTCCCGCATCACTTTTTTTTCCTGCTCTCTTTCCTTGTCCGGTAATCCCTTCAAATATGTTTTTTTCTCCTGCCAGGGCTTGGGGATATTATAACAGGGATCCCGTGACCGATAGGCCACAAAGACAAAGGCACACAAGAGAAGAAAAACAGGGGCGCTGGTGATAACACCGGCTTGCTGCAACAGGGTTAAATGAAAACCCTGAAGAGTGACAATCACAAACCGTGAATCCTGATCGATACCGCTATCAAATTGGGATTTCAACACAATTTCAACCAGATAGGTTTCTTGCCGGACATAGATTTTCTCATGGGGGATATGAAGATACAAATATTCCGTCCGTGATGATTTTGGCAATACAAATCCTGTCTGGGTGGAAAAGGCATACTGCCATCCCTGGGGGATATAATCAACAGTTAAAGAATAAATATCCTCATGGTTCCCCTGATTGATAATGGTAAGGGGTACCGTGAAGAAGTCATCCTGTTTTTTTTCAAAAATCCGCTTCTCCAATTCCAGTGTCAAAATATGGAAGGGAGCCACGGTTAAGGAAAAGGTCAAATTCTTATGAGTCCAACTGTTCCCAATGGGTTGAGTTAGCATCTTGGCATGAAGTGTACAGGTGGAATAAAATGAGGCATTGGGGCCCGCGCCAGCGGTCACATTAATGTATCGTGATTCTCCATTGGCCAGGAAAAGTTGTGTATCCGACAATCCATAGATCCAATTTTTACCCGTGGTATTGACAATTTCAAGTTCCACACGGCGATGTGTCCATCCCAAGGCGGGAAACCAACTTTCATCCACCACTTTTACTGTAAAACTATATTGGCTCATGGGGGGCTGTACACGTGCAGTGGTTACATTTGCATACAGCTCGATTCGATACAGACCCTGGTCAGGTTCGGGGCCGTCATCTGCATCAGTCAGGGTACCTGCTTGGGAAAGAACCATTCCCATAATAAATACGACTATTACCCATCGTGTTTTTCTCATAAGGGGCCCCGTTCCCTCCCCTATGGGGGAACTCTATGGAAATAGTTTATGGTTTTTTTCTCTTTCTTATGGCAATCATGGCAAGGCCAATGGCTGCCATGGCCACAAATATCTCAAACCCGGGCACATAAAATCCTTTATTCTTGGACAGAAAAGTACCCAGTGCATCCATTGATGGATAATCCGGCGAAGGAGACCAACTGCTCCCTTCCCAGAGCCATTCCTTCATCTCTGATCTGGCCACGGCCTTCAAGGTCAGGCCCTCCCAATCATTATGATATGACATGGCAGTGCCATGGGGTGAATTCAACGTCAAGGTTATATCCCCATGGGGATAGGTTGTTTGTTCTGTCCCCTTAGGGGGTATGCGTAAATGGCTCACACTCAAGGCATAGTTCCAATCACCGGGTCGCTCCGCCACTGTCAGATCCACACCCACCACATTATTCCCATAATTATAGATTTCCACCGGGATGGATAATCGGGTATCTGGAGTTGTTTCCTCCAAGGGTTTTACAAAGGAGACAGCAATCTCGGTGAAGGGATTATAGGCAACAGAAATATCCACCGATGTGGGATCCAACTGTAAAATGTTCCGTCCCATAGGCAATAAACCCGTTGCCTCAATGGTCACGGTCCCCACTGGGCCTGCTTCCATATCTGGTGAGGAAGGCGCCAAAATCAAGGAGGTGGTGGCGGTTGATTCAGGATCCACAAGAAGATTCTTTTTACTGATGCTGGCTTCCACACCCGGTGCCGTCTGTGTCACCCGTACGGTCACCGTGGCGGGTAATATAAAGGCCACATAGGTGGGCTTATAGCGTATGGTGATGGGTATTTCGGAGATGACATATCTATCCAGATAATGGGTGGTGCGATCGGTGGTGATGTCAATTTTTCCCCAGAGGATGGCGTTTGCGGGCGTAGAAAAGACAAAGAGGCTTACTAACCCGATTAAAATAATTGCTTTTAACCCTTTTTTTATCATTATTGTATCACTCCCTATGTTTATGGTAGAGCTATCAGATAATTATTATTTATGTGTTTCTATTTTTCATCTGGTTCTTGTGTCTCGGTAATTATTTTTTTGGGGAAATGATTTAATAATATAATATCACCAATGGCTGCTATCCATCGGAAGGGGATACCAATATCCTGGGGGTCATCCATGATGCGGGGGTTGATCCCGGTGATTAGGAGAGTATGGATATGTGCGGCATCGGTATCAATAATGACATTTTTTGTTTCACCCACATAAATCCCCTTGTTTGTATAGACGGGTAAATTCAAAAATGAAGTAAGTTCTCGTGTCATTTCTTCACTTACTCACCATATCCTAAAACACCTATTAATAATTATTGATTGGATATATTAACCAGATACACTGTATCCTTTGAATGAGAGCATAAATATTTTAAGAGGGTAAGGGTTGTCATCTACCAATATTATAGGTATGGGGGATGAACAAAGTAATATGGCAATGAGTGTGGGACGTATTGCAAAAATCATGGCGGGGACATGCCCTTATACCATCTGGATGGATATTCGTCATCCACGAAAAGAGGAGGATGAACGATTAGAGAAATGGCGGCAGCAGCATGATCAACTGGTCTCTCTTTTTATTGATGAATTTCAAGCAGAGTATCCTGACTGGGTGGTGGTGACCGAACACTCCCTTGAGATTCAAGGAATAACGGGACGCATCGATGTGTTTGCCCGGGGAAGAGGAAACAGATTCCAGATATGGGAGATCAAGACGGGGAAAGAATATCCCTATCACCATAAACAACTGGATCTTTATATGGCCATGATGAAAAAGAAAAATCCCACAGCACAACTCCAAGGGCATCTGAAATATATTGATGGAGAACCCCTGATCTCTGACACCATTGATGCAGAAACTGTTTTAGGCAAGGCAGCCCAAATAAAAAACCTATTGGAAAACGAGACACCTCCTACAAAAAAATATTGTGATGACTGCAAATGGTGCATCTACAAGGAGACAACCTGTCCTCTCTTCTAAAAAAAAGAGGGAAGGAGAGGCACAAAGGATGTACACAAACTATCTCCGCTCCACATTTTACCCTTTACATTTCTCCAGCAAGAGAGAAGAGACTATCACTATTATGAGAAATGGTACGGAACATTCCTCCATCTTTTTTTATTTTTTTTTTCTATTATTGACTGGAAAACTCCTCTAATTTTTGTTGTTGCTTCTGTTTTAATTCAGACTTTATTCGAATCTCCTTGTATTCAAGACCATAATCATCTAAAAGATTTTTCACCAGGGAAGGAATACTTGAGGCAACTAGTATACCCCGCAAGGGCGCGGCAGGATTTAACTTTTTTATATCATTAACATACATGCGGAGTTGATGAACAGCGCTGATGGTTGCTTTTCCTCTTTTCACCTCGATTATGACGGGAATATTATCCTTGTCCCGTCCCCTGAGGTCGATGAGGCCGCTTTTGGTGTGTTTTTCTCGCCTGATGACGTGAAATCCTGGTTCGATTACTTCTGGATTTTTCTCGATTTTGGTGGTAAGATCATATTCCATTCCCACGATTTCTAGTTGGACATGATCCCGTAGGGTTGTGGAGAGGATAATGTTGATTTTATCAAAGGTTATGGCCATTTTTTCTCTTTTTTTGTGGTGGATGGTCTGCAGCACCAAAAATTTTTTTTCTTGATGAACTGAGAGGGTGGTTCCCTCGGGTTGCCAATTGATGGGGTTTCTTTGTGTATCCTTATGGACGAGGACTGTGCCATCGCTTTTAACAATAATGATTCGTTCACCCCAATCCAGAAAACTTTTTGCTCTTCCTTGATACTCGATCTTGCATCGCCCCAGCATGATAAGGGTGGTTTTTTGGGGTGTTTCTATGTGGTTTTCCTGTATGAAATGTTGCGCGGTAGCATGGAGGGGATTGAGTATATGGATTGTTTTTCCCTCTTTTTTCTTGGGGGTCATATCTCTGTTTGGCCATGCCTCACCCGGATATATATGTTTCTTATCCCGTGTCATTCCCTCCCATCTCTCTTTTTTTGGGACAAGAAATTTTTAATACACTGATTCATTGCTTTGTGATGCCAGCCCAGGTCATGGAGGGAGTTAAGCCCACACGGATGCATCTTCTCCAGGTGAGGAAACGCAAAAATCTTGCGGTGAAGGGACATAAACTTCTTTCTGAAAAACGGGATGCCTTGGTGTCACATTTTTTTGAGATCATTTCTCAACGAAAGGAAAAAAGAGAGAAGATGGAGCAACAACTACACCGGGCGTTTCAGGCATTTATCCAGGCGGAGATGATCATGGGTGAACAACAGGTCAGGGATGTGGCCGGATATGGACAAAAACCCTGTGAGTTGGAGATTGACTCCACCAGTATCATGGGTGTACGGGTCCCGAAAATAGATCTTAAAACAGTCCCTACCGGTCTTCCCTATACCATGATTGGCACCGTGGGCAAACTTGATGAGGCAGTAAAATATTTCAGGGAGGCCCTGAAGACCATTGTATCGGTGGCAGAAATTGAAACCTCGGTGGAACAATTAGGTAAAGAGATTGAAAAAACCAAAAGGCGTGTCAATGCCCTGGAACATATTTTTCTTCCAAAACTGGAGGGCACCATTATCTATATTGAAAGACAACTAGAGGAACGGGAACGGGAGGATTTCTTTCGGCGTAAAAGAATGAAGGCATTAATGGAGGAGCATGCTTAGAGATGATCCCATCCTGGGGCGATTTTTTGACACCCCGGATAAACTTGCTCGATGGCACCGACGGATCACCCTTGCCTATATTGTCTGGATCCTTTTTGTTATTATTGGGATATTGGTTGTATTCTTCTTTTATCTTGAAAAAATATGGTAACTCTTTTGGAGTGTGACCGTTATGGAATTTGAGGTAAAATATCGGGATTGTACCTCGCGGGTGGGGAAACTATCCATCGGTGATGACGTAGTGATGACCCCTGCCATCCTGTGGATTTCCAGCCCCACTTTTACACCCCCCGATTTTGCATCTCTTGTATTGGCCAGGGGTGACATTAAAACCAAGAAACCCACCCTGCGGGATCTGGGATCCTTTTTTTATCCCTCTCCCTCCCGTCACTCCGGGGACATTGTAATTCCTTCCTCCTTATTGTATCCCCCCAGTTTACCCGGGGACATTCATCACCGTGCCGCCACCATTAATTACTCCCAAGTGGGTGAGTGCTGTCTGGTTCTAGACAAGTCACTGGATATGCTCCCCCGGGATGCACAGATCTATATCCTTGCAAATTCACGCGAGCTTTTTTTGCAACCCCATAGATTTAGTGAGACACTTGTTGCCTTGAGAAAAAAAATAGGGGACACTAAACTCATCTATACCCCGGGGCTGGGTGAGCCCTCACAGTTGGCATTGCTGCATTATTGCACCGTGGATCTTACCGATTCCTTTCCCCTGATCTGGCGATCATTGAATAACTACTTTTTAACCAGTGACGGCCATACAGATATTCCCCCACAGATACCCTGTTCCTGTCCCGCCTGCCAGAAATCCACCCCCTTGTCATTTGATGATCTTCTCCTCCATAATTATTATGCCGCCCATAATGAGATAAAACATGTCCACAATGCCATACAGAACAACACCCTACGTGAACTGGTGGAATCCCGGGCACACCCCCCGGAACTATTCTCCCTGTTATATCTTTTGGATAAGGAACAATACCCCTTTCAAGAGGAACGTTTCCCCATCACCGGGCATAAACTGTGGGCATCACCCCTCTATCTTGACAGACCCGATGTGAAACGATTCCGTACCCGGGTCACCAAAAGATTTTCCCAACCCCCGTCCACACACATCTTGCTGTTACTTCCCTGTTCAGCACGCAAGCCCTATTCCCAATCCCGATCCCATGCCTTGTTCCAACAGGCAATAAAAAACTGTGGTAATCCCCATGTCATCCATGAGGTAATGGTGACCTCTCCCCTGGGTCTGGTCCCCCGTGAACTTGAGCTGGTATACCCTGCGGGTCACTATGACATCCCGGTAACAGGATATTGGTCACAGGATGAACAAGCCATGCTCACAGAGGCCTTCACCTCCTTCCTCCAGAACAATCACTATGACACCATCATCTCCCATCTCCCACTACATATCCATACACTCTACCCCAATGAATTTATCCATACCTGCATAGATCATCCCACCTCCCCAGAATCCCTGGATAAACTTACACAAACACTACAAGAAGCTGTCGCCACCTATCCCCATGTGGATTATTCTCAACGTGTCAAGGAAAATATGGCCTGTGTGCTGGATTATCAATTCGGACCCCGGGTCACCCCGGATTTTTTGAAAGATTGCACCATCAAGGGGAAATATCCCTTCCTTAAAATTTTCCATAACTCCACCCAGCTGGGTATGCTGGTCAAGGAAAGAGGATTACTCTCCCTAACCCTTGAAGGAGCACAAAGGCTAGCACAATCCCCTGTGTACTGGGTGGAAATAGATGATTTCATGCCCCATGGCTCCATTTTTGCCACGGGTGTTCGTAATGCGGACCTGTCAATACGTATTGGTGATGACGTTATCATAAGTCATAAGAAAGAGGTACGAGCTGTGGGTGTGGCAGTTATGAATGCACAAGAAATGATACAGAGCAAAAGGGGTGAAGCAGTCAAAGTCCGGCATTATAAAAAAGGATGAGAACAAGGTACCTTCACCCCCCACATGTATCAGGTACCTTTCGTAAAGATACGTTTTTCTTGACTATCTATTTACTGTTCTGATGAAAAATACCAACTAAATGTTTGGGTGGTTGTATAGATTCTTTTTTCATACCAGCTAATCTTAAAGGTCATCTGCCAATGAACCGTGCCATTCCACAGTTTTAGTGCCTCTTCTGCCGTCACAAGGGGGTCAAGAAAGGTTTCAAACACGGCGGTATCTGTTTTGCCCGGGGAAAGCATGGACCAGTTAACCCGGAAGGTTGAATTCACCAGTTGGTTTGATAACTCATACTCATTGATTTTAAAAAATATTATCCCCATGGACATATTTTGCATAGCATAGGGGCCAGGGTTTGATATATTAAAAAGGAAGAGTGCATGGGGACGTTCCTGTTCCGGGTCATACATTCGATGGGCAGTTGCCTCAACATGGATACGTTCCTCTACACAGCCGACAAAGATGCTCATAATAAACAGGATGGCCACTGTGCCATATATGACTCTAGGTCTCATTTCTCTCTCCTTTCCTCTAACGGTTTTTGCTTACTGATTCTTTTATTATCCATATGGCAACCCTGATTTAATAATTACCCCCAACATTTTTTTTTATTATTTGTTTACAGTGTGTATCCTACTCTCAACCCCCCTCTTTTTTTGGGGGGGAGGTGTGTTACTGGTGACAGGCAAGACCCCGTGCTATTAGAAAGACGGCGAGATATTCAGGTACCTTTATCTCTCCCTCTTTGAGGGTGTAGTGGTGGTCTTTCATGGTTATATCCACCTTTTTTTTTACCGTCACCTGGATGTTTTCATCCCCGAAAACCACCGCGTCACTGAGAGGATTAAACTGTGGGAGATCATCAAGGCTGAGAGGCTGTACCTTTAACCCTGTCTTGCCATGCAGTGAACCAGGAAGCCTGATCAAGCGTTTGATATCCGCGGTCACCGGTTCATCGGTCCCCGCGGCATGCATGGCAGACAGACGCAGTGCTCCTTTCATAAAAATCTTTTTAATGGATGTTGATTGATCCAGGATACCCTCTTTGATCCGTGTGATTTTCTCAGTGGTTAAATCATGGAGGAACTGTATGGCTGATTTTCGTGTAATCCCCGCAAAGTCCATCAGGTACTCAATGGCTGTTTCTTCCTCCATTTCCTTGATTTCTTCAATAATCTTAATTATTCCCTGGCTAATCCTGCCATTCCATCCCCCTTCAGAGGGCTTGGGTATCTCCAGTCGTGTTCGTTTATATTGGCCCCGTGGTCCTTGTTTATCATAGACTCTTTCCTTGAATATTTTTTCTGTGAGCAATCCCTTCCCCGTGATATAATCCACAATCTCTCGTCTTTCATGGCTCCCTAATTTTTGCACCCAGGGATTTATGACATGGCAATGGTATCCTCTCCCGCCACTGAAAAAAAGTTTTATATCATCCTTTGTGAATCCAAAATCATCAACCAAAAAACTCACCAATTTTCCTAACTCCTTTTTCACATTTTCCAACATGTCCTCATAGGTAAGATTCACTGCCCCGGGGAGATGGTCCGCATCCAGATCAAATATCAAATCAGCGCCACGCCATCCCTTTTGATTCATGGAGGGCGCATCAGGGGTTTCATAATATGCTGAGGAATAATAGGCATGGGCGGGAATATGGTTTCCTAAAAAATTTATCAGATCCCTGGGTTGGGGGAAAGCCATATGGCGTTTCATCATCCGGCTGTCAAAAAAAAGAAAGCCGTATTCCCGGTGGCAAGGATCAGGGGGGAGTGCAATATCTGGATTTTTATAATATTCAGAAAATTTTTCTTTTAAATAGCTCATGCTATCTCCATGGTATACCCCGGGGTGTTATCTCTAGAATTATACCTGTTCATATCTCTCTCTCTCTTTTTTGTTTTATGGCCCTATCTTTTTTATCCTTATAAACATAAAGATATAATTAAAATCATTTGTGGATAGCTTGAATAATATTATCCCGGTATATTTCCATACTACCTATTCCCTCTATCCCGATCCAAAAAGAAATGAAGTGATGAAGGTCTTGTTATACAGGGGTATTGTGGAAAACTGTATTTTTATTGCCTTATAAGACCAATAAACTAAAAAAGGGGTAAGATGTGCGAGAATAACTGGGTGGTTATGTTATGTGGGGCCATAGTGTAATAGTGTAATCCAAGGCATTTGCAAATATGGATTGCAGTTCAATGTTTTCTGGTAGCAATTGTAATTATGTTAATGCCATAACACCCAATGCATAACCGTAAACATATTTGGGAAGCCATATCCCAATAAAGCCAAGGACAACTCCATAATACCCTGGTGCTATTTTCCATTCTCCATATGGTCCCCATGTTTCTAGGGTGCAATAGTTTGAACCCAAGGGCAAACCTGTAAAAAATACTAGGGGTAATATACATTTGGGTAGGTTATGGATGATATTATAGATAGAGTCACAAATTATCCAGGGTATAATAAACAATAACCCCAAAGGTTTATCCCATAAATCCCATTTTTCTACAATATTTCCAAGAATATTACTTCCGAATAAAAAAGGCATCTGAAGAGGCATGAGCTCAAATAGAACTATAGTTGCATCTGCCCGTATAAAACAGAAATGATTCACATAAAGGTGGCTGTCATCCTGTGCCCTATCATTTTCTTCAGTTATGGAAGGGGAACTAATCTCAATTGGATTAACAATTGGTAGTAGTATTACACCAAGAAGAATGCAAACAGTACCACTGACCAGTATTTTATTCATTAAGTTCACCATTCAAAGGGCTCGATTGCGGGATGCCAATCGAAATTGACCCAGTTGGGTATAGATAATCCCAGACTGCCAATTATTGGATAAGGTAGCATTCTGGGTTTATCCCAATAGTTTTTTTCCCATGTATTATGGTAGGATAATAATCTGAAATATGCTTGTTTACCATTGTTTAGTAAGTTATTTTGCCGGATAGTGTTATCCATTGATTTCCATCCAATCATGATGCCATACTCGCTGTTTGAGATAATGGTATTGTGGAAGATGCCATTGTTATTGGATTCTTGTGTTATTCGTATCCCCCAACTGTTATTTTTGATGATATTCCTTGAGATGGTATTGTTTGTGCAACTAACACAGTAGATTCCATTCATGTTGTTTGCTATGCTATTGTTTGTGATGGTAACGTGAAGATTTGGTATATAAAAATGTATTCCGTGGGTATTGTTCAAGAAGATATTATTGGTGATGGTAACATGGCTTGAGGCTAAAAAAATGCCACACCCATAGCAGTTTTGTATCGTAAATCCACTAATATTTACAGAGTCGGCAAAAATGTAGATATTTGCTTCAACCAACTGGGGGTCTTCTATATCAGTATTTTCATCAATGATTGTGGTATTTTTGTTTTCCCCTATAAGTTCTATTGATACGTTAATTACAATATTACCAAAATATATTCCATCATATACATAAACCGTGTCTCCATCGCTGGCATTATCAATGGCATCCTGTATCCGAGTATAGTTATCAGGTCCATTTCCCCCGACATAGAGAGTATTACCATTACTGCTTATTGGGGTAGTATTGCTTATTTTTGACATTGAATCAGTATTGATATTATGTGTATCAACAACTGGCACGAGTGTTGTGGCAAGCAGGATACCAATTATGCATATGGTCAGGGTAACATTCAGGACGCCCTTATTTATCACTTTTACCACCACCTTAATCCATTAGATAACAGTCTTATAAAAGTATCTATATCCCAAGTTTGAACCCCTTCCAGATATGGGTTGCAGTGCAAAAAATAAAACAATCATTATTTACGTTTAATTTTCCCAATAACTTTAATATCTCCGCCAATTAGATAAGATAATTTCCTTTCATTTACAAAAAATATAATTTCTCTGCAATTTTTGTGGTAATTTTAAGAATATCATATGCAATTTCATAGGCTCCTCTAATCCCTACAATTTTTTTTTTATTATTTTTTTTTTTATTATTTCAATTCCCCCGGTATGATACTGTCATCATTGTATACAGAAGGAGTGGTCTCTTTATTTCTATCCCTGCAAGAAAATTCCCTTTTTTTTTTGTCACTCTATGATAGGACTTGGGGGATAACCTCAAAGAGTCGTCCAAGAGCCGGGAAATGGTAAATGAGTTGTTCCAAAAGATGGATAAAGAGATCCCGGTCAATCTTTTTGTCCTTGGTGGTTGAAAGAGATACTTGTATGGTACTGTAATCCTGGCTATTTTCCGGGTTCACAATCTTGATACCTCCACTAAAATCACTATATTGATCAGGGGGAACCTGGAGGGTAACATTCACGGTCAAGGATCCCGCCTTTGGAGACAGATTGTCACCACTCAATGGACTAAACGACCACTCACCCCACTCTGGATACTCCACAATTTTCCAGGAAAGATGGGATAAATCATCACCCCTGTTTTCAATGGTGAAAGTTCCCCGGGCAGTGGATCCTGGCTTCAGTTTTGACCACGTCAATGAACCACTACTCTCAAGATCAGGCACCGCTGATACCAATCCCTTGATACAGAGATTTGCGGTATCATTCAGGGAATACAGATCGATCCATTCCCCGTCCATATAATAGTAGCTTTCCCCGGGATGTGCCTCTGATTTCACCACTGTGCCTGCTTGTTCCATCCCCAGTAGCACCTTCACCTCTGATGTCCGATCATAGGCATGGCCACCCTGGGATAATTCAAGATAGATATAAAAATCATCATTTTTTTGCAACTTTACAGGATCTTGCAAATCACGGGTATGAAAGCCCGTATAGTCAATGACGCCGGAAATCATGGACAATTCATCGTCTAACTGGCCATCCACAAAGGTATCATAGACCTTAACGGTATAGGCCACATTGTCCACAGCGGTATAGAAACTCACCGTAGAAAGAAAATGATTCTCCTGGGCGGTAAAGGCATTAAATCCCGATTGGACATTTTTTAGGGTATCTCGCCAGCCATGATAATCATAATAATAGATATGGGTGTAGTCCAATGGTTCAACATCTTGGAAAGAGACAGCACCCATCTCTGGATGTTGACAACAATGGATATCATGATAAGAAATCCAAAAATAACCATCCAATCCCCAACCACTTCCCCAACTGTTTTTACACAGCCACGCGCCAGAGGGTCCTCCATCAATTGTTTTGTTATCATCCCAACCGATGATGGCAACGGCATGGTTAGGGTCTTCGGCCCCCCGGTAATAGGCTACATAATCATTATCATAGGACATATACAGACTGGTCCCTAGTGCCCCGTAATTCATGATGGTTTGTTTGATGATATCCATATTGCTCAGGTTCTTATTTGCCACATACCATTCAATATCCTTGGGGTAATAGTATTCATATCCGGGATTTCGTCTCTCGGGTGCAGTGGTATACCAATTTTGGTCTTTCTCCGTGTCATCATTTGCATCCGGACTGTATATTGCTCCTTCCCCTCGGGTAAGATATGCTGCTGTTATCAGATAGTCCCCACCGTTATGTACCGTTAATCCCCCATTGTTTGATTCATTGACGTCATCATTGTTGAATTGGTTAAATCCATTCCACCAATCCAGGTGATATTCAGCCAGATTTGGCTCCTCGCTGTTTCCTGTTTGTGCCCAGTTACCCATAACTAGCAGATTGCTTTCCAGGGCAGCCATGACTCCATGGGCCCAGCAGGTTCCACTCGTTTGGTCCTTTATCGAGGTGACATAATTGTTGCCATTGACATCACGTAGGTCAAAATGATCCGGGAGATGGGTTTGTTCCGCCAGGGGCCCCGGGAGATATGTAGCGCACATGACGCCCAGTATGACACACAAGGTCAGGAATAATCTTGTTTTCGGTATGGATAGTGTACCTCTAATTATTTTCATGTTATCCATTGTATACTGTTTTTTTATAAAAATATATTGGATATTCTCCCCTTTTTTTATCCTGGATGCAGACAAAAAAAAAAAGATGGGGGACTCTATTTCTTTGTTTTTTTCTTTTTCTTGTAATAATTCAAGGGATGACTGATGGTTTTGCATAAATCATCTTCACCGGGGCATAAACCCCAGGTTTTTAATGATTCACAACTGGGGGTGGAATAATGTGTCCCCGATGCCTTCCCGGTGATATGTTCAACCTGATATTTGGTTTTCCCCTTGTCAAAGTCGGGTGAGGATGAAAAAAGAGTTAAAATTTTATTGGTATCCAAACCAATACCATTCAAAAAGGCAACCAGGGCAAACCGTGCGGTGTGGGGAATATTGATCCCGGTTTGCATAGCCCCCAATATTTTTTTCATACAGGGAGGAAAACGAACAATACTGATTCCTCCCGATATCTCGGTCTCCCCCATTTTCTCCTTATGGACAGTCAACATATTCTGTATCTTTGCTATCTCTTCCCGTAAACCCTCCCGTATATCACCCGAGGGAGATGCATCAAGGACCTCGGTAAATATTTTTTTTGACAATGCTTCCTGTATCAGCCGCACCATCTCCTTTTTTTGCAGGGTGATCCATCCTTTTTTCAGGGGACGATTGACCAATTTCCAGGATTTATATTTTGTGGGAGAATACTTGAGATATTCAGTGAAATGAATCATAATGGAATCATCTTGCCGAATATCAATATCCACTTCCTTGGCAACATCACCAATGAAGTCACCAGACTCATTTTTAAGATGATGGGCGGCATGCCGGGCTTCCGCCAGGGCATATCTCCCACTTAAAAAATCATCATGTATACACGTGGTAATCATCCGGGCGATGGGATAAGAAAAAATCTCCAACATACAGTCAATCTCATCGGCAAGGCTTCGTTCACCCACATATATTTTTTCCAAGGCATTTTCCACCCGGGTTCGTCCCAGATGACGCGCCCGTTCATAGGTGTCATCCCACAGGATCTCATTTATGTTTATCCCCTCCTGTCGAATCCATTCCCGCACCTGGGAAAGAAAGGGATAGGTGGCCATTTTCACAAGATCCATGGGTATTAATTCCCCCGAGGATTTATTATACTTTTCCCTCATCCTCCATGAATCCATTAAGGATATGGTGTTCCTCCAAACAGGCCCGGGGTGATAAAAAAGTCTTCCTTTTTTGTGATCCAAGAGAGTTATCGTGGTAAAAGGTTTAAATAGGAAACATATTCCCATGTTAGTGATTCCATGGGAAATGTTCGCCCTAACTTCGTAAAACGTGTGGCCATTGAGCTGGTGGAAAAATATCCGAATCAATTCAATTCAGATTTCCAGCACAACAAACAACAATTAGATAAAATCACCACCATTCGTGATAAATCCATGAAAAACTTTGTCGCTGGTTATCTAACCACGTATTGGAAAAGAACATACTCGGGAGAATAATGAATATAGACAAAGCCCGTGAAAGTCTGCAACGGGGCGAATTTATTTTAATTTATGACGCTGATGACCGCGAACAGGAAACAGACCTGGTCAAGGCAGCAGAATTTGTCACACCCCTCGACATACAAACAATGAGGATCCGGGGCGGAGGACTCATCATTTTAATGATACCCTACAGTATCGCGCAAAAACTAGATCTCCCCTTTCTCTCAGACATATTCTCTAATGGGGGAAAACAATGGCCGGTTCTCCGAGAACTTATCCCCAATGATATCCCCTATGACTCAAAATCCTCCTTTTCGGTCACCATCAATCATCGAAAAACATTCACCGGGATAAGTGACCAAGACAGGGCCCTCACCATCTCCCAGTTCCCCCGCATCGTTCAAAATCTTGATCAATATGGGACACAGGAGGCACAAAAAATATTTGGCAAATCCTTTCGCGCCCCCGGACACGTCCCCATTTGTATAGCGGCAAAAAATTTACTCCAGGAACGACAAGGCCATACAGAACTTGCGGTTGCCCTGGCAATGATGGCGGGTATCACCCCGGTGGCTACCGCCTGTGAAATGATTGGGGACATCACCAGTTTACCCAAGGACCAAGCCCAGGACTATGCACAGACAAGGGGATATACATTTATTGAGGGCCGGGACATCCGGGAGGCATGGGAGACATGGTCAGAGTAATGGCGAGCGGTGTTTTTGATCTGCTCCATACCGGACATTTACACTATCTTCAAGAGGCAAAAAAACTGGGTGATGAACTCATTGTGGTAGTGGCCACAGACGCCACCGTCCGCCAGCGTAAACACAATCCGGTAACTCCCCAAAACATGAGACGGGAACTGGTGGCTGCCCTAAAACCCGTGGATTGCGCAGTGATTGGAAACGATGGGGATCCTCTTTTGATAGTGGAGGAGGCACAGCCCGATATCATCGCCTTGGGATATGATCAATCCTTTCAGGATCTAGCGGAAAAATTGAAACAGCGAGGCATCAGGGCAAAAATTGTCCGGTGTTCAAAATATAGTGGCCATGATCTGAATGGAACCCGGAAGATTATCAGGAAAATATATAAGAATAGACTAATGGATGCACCTGTGGAACAATGAAAAAGATAGGGATTGCGGATACCACCTTTGCCCGGTTTGACATGGCCCGTTCAGCCATAGATGAATTAAAGGCACAGGGAACAGGTTTTACCATAGAACGCTATACTGTTCCGGGAATAAAGGATCTTCCGGTTGCTGCAAAAAAACTAATTGAGGAAAAAAACTGTGAGATAATCATGGCTTTGGGTATGCCCGGGAGTGCCGCAATTGATAAACAATGTTCCCATGAGGCATCCATGGGTTTAATAACTGTCCAGTTGCTTACCAATACCCATATCGTGGAAGTCTTTGTGCACGAGGATGAGGCAAAAAATGACAAGGAATTAGCATGGCTTGCTGACCGGAGAACCCGGGAACATGCCCAAAACGTGATTCATCTTCTCTACCATCCCGGGTATCTAACCAAACGGGCAGGTATGGGGTTAAGGCAAGGATTTGAGGATTTGGGCCCTGTGAAAAATTAAAAAGAGAGAGGGAAAAGATATGGCAAAAGAAAAAATACGGATTGGTGCCGTGGTTTCAGAATTTAACTACAACATCACCACCATGATGCTTGAAAGAGCAAAGGAACATGCTGCATTTCTGGGTGCAGAAATAACCACTATCATCAAAGTCCCCGGGGTCTTTGATATGGGTTTACCCATCCATAAACTCATCAGCAAACCCACCATCGATGGTGTTGTGGCTCTTGGCGCAGTGATCAAGGGAGAGACAGGACACGATGAAATTGTCATGCAGCATGCATCACGAAAGATTGCGGATCTTGCCATCCAGGCGGGAAAACCAATTGGCCTGGGAATAACGGGGCCAGGTATGTCCCGTCTTCAAGCCGAGGAACGTATAGAACGAGCGAAACATGCTGTGGAAACCGTGGTGAAACTGCATCGGTGCCTGGGTGATCTTTAACCATTCGGGTTTAATGATACCCAATGCAAGAAAAAAAGTAATATAAGATCAAAGAGGGGGGATAGGATGGATACACATGGCTCTTTTCTTCATCTCCCTCTTACCGGTGAGGGTTAGGGTATGGCTATTAATGCCTTTGGTATACGAAGAGAGGATAAAAATCCCTGGGAGCGACGGGTGCCGTTTATTCCCCTGCATATCAAGGAACTCAAGGATCACTTCAAAATTGATTTTGAGGTGCAGTCCTCACCCATACGGGCATTTCACGATGAGGACTATGAGGACGCAGGGGCTACTGTCACCGAAAATCTTACGGCATCATCAATTATCTTTGCCATAAAGGAGATACCTCCTGATTTTTTTCAGGCCCATAAAACCTATGTTTTTTTCTCCCATACCACCAAGGGCCAGTCATACAACATGCCCATGCTGCAACGCATGATGGATCTGAGGTGCACCCTGATAGATTATGAAAAAATTGTTGATGACAGTGGCCGTCGCCTTATTGCCTTTGGCTATTATGCAGGTCTTGTAGGAATGGTGGAAACACTCTGGGCTCTTGGAAAACACTTGACCGGGGAAAACATAGAGAATCCCTTCCGTACTCTCTCCCATGTCTATCAAATCCCGGATTTACCCGCTCTGAAAAAACAGGTGCGGCAGGTGGGGGAGATGATACGGACACAGGGTTTACCGGATCACGTATCTCCCTTTATTTGTGGCATCACAGGCTATGGCAATGTGTCCCGGGGTGTCCAGGAAATACTTGACCTTCTTCCCATACAGGAAGTCACACCCCAAGATCTCCCCTTGCTTTTTAATCACAGCTCTCCTCATCTTGTCTATAAGGTCATCTTTAAGGAACAAGATTTGGTACAACATCGCACTCCCCACAAACCCTTTAATCTTCGTGAATACTACACTCACCCGGAAAACTATCGCTCCATCTTTGCACATTACCTTCCCTATCTTTCCCTGGTGATGAATTGCATCTATTGGGATACCTGTTACCCCCGCCTAATTACCAAAAAAGATGTACATGCGCTCTTTGAAAAAGACACACCTCCCCGGTTACAGATCATTGGTGATATCAGCTGTGATTTAGGGGGAAGCATTGAATTTACCCATAAACTAATGGAACCGGATAACCCAGTGTTTATGTATAATCCCTTGACCAATACAGCAGTTGATGGCTACACAGGGACAGGCATCATGGTCATGGCGGTGGATAATCTTCCCTGTGAACTACCCCGTGAATCATCCACCTATTTTAGCAGCGTCCTCAAGGAATTCATCCCCATTTTTCTTGGGGCAGATTTTTCCAAGGACCTGGATGCATCAGGGCTGTCGCCCCCCCTGAAAAAAGCGGTTGTTCTCTACCAGGGCAATTTTCCCTCTCCCTATAGTTATCTTTCAAAATATCTCAGAGGAAATAAAACATGAAAAAAGTACTTGTGTTAGGCGCGGGTTTAGTATCCCGTCCCCTGGTAAACTATCTTTTTGACCAAAAAAACATTCATGTGACCATGGCGAGCCGCACCAAGGAAAAGGCAATAAAGATCATTGATAACCATCCCCGGGGCCAGGCCATGGAGCTTGATGTATCCAACCAGGCAAAACTGGATTCCCTTATCTCTGATCATGAGGTCATTGTAAGCTTGTTACCCTACACCTATCATGTAGAGGTGGCAAAGATCTGTATCAAATATGGGTGTCATCTTGTCACCACATCCTATGTGAGTGATGAGATGAAAAAGTTACATGCCCCAGCCCAGGATGCCGATCTTCTCTTTCTCAATGAGATTGGTCTTGATCCCGGTATCGATCACATGTCAGCTATGAAAATCATACACCAGCTTCAGGACACAGGGAAAAAAATAGTGTCCTTTACCTCCTATTGTGGTGTTCTTCCCGCCCCCGAGGCCAACACCAATCCCGTGGGGTACAAATTCTCTTGGAGCCCCCGGGGTGTTCTTCTCGCCTCGCGTAATGCTGCCCGGTATCTATGGGATGGACAGGAGGTCAATATCCCGGGTGAACACTTATTCCAGGGATATACCTTCCAGTGTATCCCCGGTTTTGGTTACCTTGAAGGCTACCCCAACAGGGACTCTGTCCTGTATCGTGATCTGTATGGTCTTTCTGACATACAGACATTGCAGCGGGGGACACTTAGATATATGGGATGGTGTGAATTTATGAAAAAGATCGGGGACATGGGTCTGTTAAGCCTAAAAGAAATACCCAAAGATAGGGATATGACGTTCCGTCAATATATCAGCAACCTAACGGGTGTGCCAGCAGAGACCCTGGAATCATCTCTGGCAAAGTATCTTCATATTGACACCTATGCGGCAGTGATGAAAAAACTTGAATGGCTGGGTCTTCTCAGCACTGCTCAATTACCCCGAAATGCTCATACTCCCCTGGATATCCTTGCCGCTAGGATGATGGAAAAACTGCAATATGGGCCCGGTGAACGGGATATGGCAGTGCTTCACCATGAATTCATTGCCCGATCTCACGAAGGCAAGCACCGGGTGACCTCAACCTTCATTGGGTATGGTGAGCCCCAGGGTGACTCGGCAGTGGCACGGACCGTGGCACTCCCCGCGGCCATAGGGACCATCCTTCTTCTTCAGGGAAAAATATCCCTCCGGGGTGTTCGTATACCCATCCATCCCGAAATCTATACACCGGTATTGCAAGAATTAGAGTCTCGAGGCATTGTTTTTAGGGAAAAAACAGAGAAGTGGGTATCCTAATTCCAATCTCGTTTTCCATTACCTGGGGTTTCAAAAATAGGGGGAGATCTTGTTGTCCATTCTTTTTTTGGTGGTTACTTTTTTATGGAATGGTTAGCCCAGAAAATGTTTCAGGTTCAAGTTTCCCCAGTCATCATAGTCATATTCCTCATGGGTACCATGTGAATAATCAACATAATGCCATGCGTAGCGGTAATTCATACAGCTGTGATAACTTCCATACAGCCAAAAATCCTCTTGCCAGGGGAACCGGGTGTCGAGATTATCAATTCCGGGGAAATCACTGCGGAAAAGACCCAAGTTATGGCCCAATTCATGCATAAATATACTCGCGGTGGCAAGAGTTCGTGCTGTTTCACCTAGTCGGTATAGCCGGATGGTGCCTATACATACCGTGAATGCATCTGGTTGAAAATTAAATCCTGCAATGTCCTCTTTCCATGGATTAATCCCCATGAGGATTGCATAGTGAAAAATACCTTGTTTCCAGATATCTGTAAAATGACGCAGAAAATATTTGCGATAGATGGTGTTCAAATTCAACTCGTCTTCATCATAAAAAGGAATTTCTTCGCCTCCTCCCATCCATCCATCATCAATGTTTAACATGATATCTTGTCGGGCAAAAGCTGTCATCACCAATTGTTTTGCTTGCTCAGGTAAAACATAGGGTTTTTCCCAGAACTGTTTTCCCTGCATCCAATCAACCTCAATAAAAACATCCCGGCGATAGGGATCTGAGAACCAGTGATGCATCCGATATTCATCAAGATTGCTTAGGCCATCATTATCCATGTCCAACTGGCCATGGTTATCTGTAACACAGGGATTAAAGCCCCAGTGATCTTCCCATTCAATGGGGATACCATCCTCATCCTCATCACTCCCTCGGTCATCTAGAAGGGGATCAGTTCCATAAATATAGAGCTCTTCCCAGGTGGTCAGGCCATCATTATCCTGATCCTTTACAGAGGCATCAAACCATACCTCAAAGCTGTCCCCTCGTGTATGCCCATAGCCGTCACTGTCACCCCGATAATCACTTCCTGTCCAATCCCCTGTTTTCATGTCAAAATCAAGTTCCACATAGCCAAAAATTTTTTTGATCTGGTCCATCAAGTACAGCGACACTAAAATTTTTCCCCCAGGATTCATGATTTCCTGAGTCACAGTCCAATTGGGAAACACCTCAATTCCCTGATACCGTTCACTTTCCCAGATATCATCCCCAATTTTTACCTGGAGACTAAATGATTTGCCGGTAAATTCCCGCACCCGTTGAATGGTGACAGTGATATGATCATCAACCAGTGGTACCTCTGCATTTTCCTGTCCAGTTACCTGTCCAGGGGAATCAATCCCAGGTAAAAAAACCTGGGGGATTAATGATGCCGCAATAAAGATACATGATATCTTCATGAGATTATTTATCATCTATATACTTAATACTCCAAAACCCTATATAAAACTATACATAATCTTTTTTTTACAGGCGGAGTACACACAAAAAAAAAATGCATCTTCCTGGTAACTATCCTTGCACAAAACATCATAACCCCCATCCACTATCAACATCTCTTGATTTATTGTTTTTTTTATTAAGTCCTCTGTTTTTTCATTTTTGGCAAATGGGGCAATGGGGAAGATAAATACCATATAGTGCCCACATGATTCCCCCAAACATATGCTTCAAGGAAAAACAGCCATAATCACGGGTGTTTCACGAGGAATCGGTAAAGCCATTGCCCTTACCTTTGCCTACCCGGGGGCCTTTGTATGCATCAATTATGTCGCAGGAAAAGACAAAGCACAACAGCTTTTGGACACCATAAAAGAACAAAATGGATGCGGCATGTTGCTCCCAGGTGATGTAAGAAAAGATGCCCCAAAAATCATACGTGCCTTCCGTACCCAAAAAAGAAAGATAGATATCCTGGTAAACAATGCAGAGGCCTATAAACGTGGTCCCTTTTCCAGCATTTCCCCATAAGATCAACAACATGTTCATGGTGATAACCTCATGCGTGTATTTGGCATGTGTAAAAGCTCTTGGTCCCACATGAATCCGGGCGGCCGAATCATTATTATATCCTCACAACTGTCCTCCAATGGATCAACATATGAAGCCGACTATGCAACAACAAAGAGAGGCCTATCGGCACTGATGAGAACCCTTGCCCTAGAAAAAGCTCCCCAACAAATCACGGTCAATGCCATTGCACCTGGAAAAATCGAGACCGATATCCTTGGATTTTATGACCTGGAGGTAACAAAAAAACTCATCCAAAAAATACCCCTGGGTCGATTGGGGACCCCCCAAGACATAGCCAATGTCTGTCTTTTTCTCGCCTCTGATCTCTCAGGATATATCACCGGAGAAACCATACAAGTAAATGGCGGATTATACATCCATTAAGCACTCCCCACAAAAAAAAAAATTTGTATCACCATAAACACAACAGGAAAAACAAGTGATACCTGAATAATCAATATACACTATCTTTTTCTCTATAAAGGGTTAAGTAGGGGAATCATGATAATTTACGTGTGGTCCATATACAATCCAAATCCCAAATAATGACCCATACCTCTCCCCATCTGCAACAAGCGCGTCAACACGCCATGGAGATCATTGAACAGGTTCTTACACAAATGAATCCCGTTACTCTTCTCTCCTCCCGTATCAAACGGGAAAAAAACCACCTAGTGGTACTGGATAAAAAATATGATCTATCTCAGTTTGCCAATATCTATCTGATTGGTTTTGGCAAGGCCAGCTATGGAATGGCACGGGCGGTACACTTTATCCTGGATATCACCCAGGGGGCCATCATCACCACGGAAAAAAAAACCCTTCCCGGTATTGATACCTACCAAGGAACACATCCTCTCCCCTCACAAAAAAATATCCAGGCGACACACAACCTGCTTAAAATCGTGGATACAACCACGGAACAGGACCTTCTATTGGTGCTTATCTCTGGGGGGGGATCATCCCTGTTGTGTCACCCAAAAATCCCTCTAAGTCACCTCTCAGACCTGACTGCAACCCTCCTTGAGAAGGGAAGCACCATAAGGGAACTTAACACCATCAGAGGCCATCTTTCCCATGTTAAACTGGGGGGGTTGGCTAGGAGGAGTAAAGCACACATTATCTCCCTGATCATCTCAGATGTCATCGGTGACCCCCTCGATTTTATTGCCTCAGGGCCAACATATCAAGGCACCAGTACACCCACTGATGCCAAGCGCATCCTCCAAAAATATTCCCTCTGGGAACGCGATCCCTTCATCAAAGACAGTATCACAAGGGAAATAGCCCACAGGAAACAAGAGAAAAAATTCTCCCTGGATCACGTTGATAATTTCATTATCGCCAATAATCGTCTTGCCTGTACCCAGGCAATCAATGTCTCCCGGCAACAGGGATATTACCCCCATTTACTCACCACCACCCTACAGGGAGAAGCACGAAAGATAGGCAGTGATCTTGCCCGCTATGCAAAAATTTTCTCCCGAAACAATAGCGTTATCATTGCGGGAGGTGAGACAACAGTCACCGTCACCGGGAGGGGAAAAGGAGGCCGAAATCAAGAACTTGTCCTGGGCGCCCTCCAGGAATTACAGAACACTCCTATTGTCATTGCCTCTTGTGGAACAGATGGCATCGATGGATCCACCAATGCCGCAGGCGCCATTGCCGATGGATCTAGTCTTTCCCGGGCCAACGGAAAGGGATTGGATCCCCACATATTCCTAAAAAATAATGATTCCTACAGTTTTTTTCAAAAACTCAATGATCTCTTGATAACCGGGCCCACCGGCACCAATGTTATGGATCTCCATGTTCTCGTGATTCCCTAACTCGATGAAGGAGGGGGTGTTTTAGACTGCAATGACTTCCTTTACCTCGGGGATTTCCTCCTTTAAATGCGCCTCGATCCCCATTTTTAGTGTATACTGTGACATGGGGCATCCTGCACAGGCTCCCTTGAGACGCAGTTTCACAATACCCGTTTTGGTATCCACATCCACAAGCTCCACATCCCCGCCATCCGCTTGCAATGTGGGTCGAATTTCCTGTATAATTTTTTGTACTTTTTCTTTCATTATCCTCAGATATCCAGAATTTTTTTTTTTGATGGGAGTGACCATGGGGATATCACCACCACCTACATTTTTTAGTGGACAGTATAGATCACTTTATTTATCCATATATCTCGCCCTGATTTTTATAATTATGGATACTGATAACGGTACTGGAAGATAAGGGAGGGGCATGGGAGATGGAGGTAATAAAATCATTCGTGACAATTGCCCCTCCAGAAATTGTCACCACAAAAAAAGAGATACCTGGATATATAAGGTTTATTATTTTTTCTTCAAGAGGGGAAAAAAACATTATATAACCCTGGTTTGATGTATCTGTCATGATCCTTATTGTGTATGATTCTTGTACTGGGAATACCCAATCCATGGCCAAGTCAATTGCACAGGGCGCCCGGGAGAGGGGTGCTGAGGTGATGCTTAAACAAGTGGATGATGCCACCGTTGATGACTTAATAAAGGCAGATGCCATCATTTTGGGATGCCCCACCTATTTTGGGATGATGGCGGCAAAGATGAAAAAATTTGTTGACCAGTCCAATGATATCTGGGGAAAATTGGATAAAAAAATGGGGGCGGCATTTACCTCCTCGGGGGGTATTTCCGGTGGGAACGAGACCACTCTTCTCTCCTTGATCCAGGCGATGCTGATTCATGGGATGATCGTTACCAGTCCACTGGGTAGATATGGTGTTGTCGCCATCGGCAAACCTGATAAAAAGACCCTTGAGAGTTGTGCTAAACTGGGAAGACGAATGGTTTCTCTGCTCCGCATCTAAAAAAAAGCTTTTTCCAGGCGGGGGGGGTGGTGTTGCGATTCCCCCCAATTTTTTTTTTGGGGGGGTTGTTGTGTCTAGTATCCCACCATTTTTATCTTGATGGTGTCATTTAGGGTAATAAGGGAAAAATGTCCCTGGTGTCCCACACTGCAATTCAGAATCACGGTGTCCTCTATTTTTTGGTACCCTGGGTTTTCATGGACATGGCCACAGAGGAGCAACCGGGGGTGATGGCTGTGAACAAGTTTGTACACCTCTTCATCTCCGATATGTTCACCAAGGGGTGTTTTATCTTGGTATCCTTTTGGGGGACGGTGACTAATCAATATGTCCATATGTATGGTGTGCAGGGGCAGGGTTTTCTGGTAGTGTTCAGAATAGATGTCTGGGGGCACCGTATCCCCGATACCCACAAAGGACAACCCCTGTAGCATCCGTTGTTTTTTATTCATATCCAGGGTGGGGGGTGTGGCAAGCGCCAGTGTCAGAGAAGGAGGATCCATATTTCCCCGGGTAACCAACAGGGGGATGGAAAGGGACGCTATTAGATCCTGGAGAGGCTGTGATGACCGATGGATGATGTCTCCTGCTAAAATTGCCATGTGGGGGGTGTGTTCCTGTATTCCTTGCAGTACTCGATCAAATTTTTTTTGGTCCCCATGTAAATCTGCAGCAGCCAGTAGTAACATGTATAGGTACACACACCTGGAAAAAGGGATTTTTTTTATAACAGTCCTTTGCCGTCCAGTTCCTTGGTTATCTTGTCAATGGCTTCAGAGACTTGCTCGGCTTTCCGGGCCCCGGTACAGACAAGTTTTCCTGATCCAAATAATAATACCACCACGGCAGGTTCCTCAAGACGATAGACCAGACCCGGGAATTGTTCAGGTTCATACTCGATTTTTTCCAATCCCACCGCCAATGCGATGGCATTCAGGTTCAATTCCGCATGCAGGTTTGCCGAGGCCACAATATTTTGCACCGTGATCTCGGGTTTGCTATACACTTCAAAACCTGCCTTCTCCACTTTTTTGCACACCTTATCTATGGCTCTGGCCACATCCTCGATGGTTTTCGCCCCAGTGCAGACCACCTTGCCGCTGCGAAACAGGAGAGCCGCGGTTTTGGGATCCTTCATCCGCAGGACAAGACCCGGGAATTGATTAGGTTCATATTCTCCATCGGGTAATGAGGTAAAAAGCTTGTTTAAATCTAATTCTTTTGCAATAGTAGTTGAGGCTACCACATTCTCAATCTTTATATCTGCCATAAAATCTCCTCTTTTTAAAGTATATAAATAGGCTTTATAAACCTTTTCCGCTGCCACTCCTTATTTTTTCCCAGTGTGTTGCCCTATTTCATGTGGACATTTTTATAGCAGGACTTTATTCTGTCTTCAAGATGGTTAAGCACCGTCATGTCCTTAGAAAAAAAGAAGCAAAAAAACTGGTGGAGGAATTAGAACAGACCCTATCATGTTCACTTGACCCCGGCGTTGTGGAGATAGTGAAAACACCCCCCTATGAATTTCTTCTTTTTGATGGCGACCCTGATGCCATCATGATAACCGACCAGATCTTTCTGAGTCTTTACGGCCTGGTAAAATATCATCCCTCGAAAAGATGGGTGACCGTTGACATGGGGGCGGTCAGCCATCTCGTCAATGGAGCAGATGTCATGGCACCGGGTATCATTGATGCAGATACAGATATCCAACCGGATGATTTGGTATGGATCCAGGATGAAAAGAACAATCACCCTCTCGCCTTGGGTATCTCCTTGATGACAGGCTTGGAAATGATAAACAAACAAAAAGGAAAGGCGGTACGGGTCATCCATTATGTGGGCGATGATATGTGGAACAGAGGCGAAAGTTTATAAGGAAAAATTAGTATCGGTGACAAAAATGTCTACCTATGACCCTGGCAGAATAGAACAGAAATGGCAGAAGGAATGGAAAAAGAAAAAACTGTATCGTTTCAATCCCGCCCAAAAACCGGTGTATTCAATCGACAATCCCCCCCGGTATGCCTCGGGCACCCTTCATATTGGGCATGCTGTCCATTACACCCACATTGATTTTGTGGCCCGCTATAAACGGATGAGAGGCTATAATGTTTTTTTCCCTCTCTGTTTTGATGTCAATGGCATCCCCATTGAGGAACGGGTGGAAAAAAAATATGGGATCACACGAAAGGACATTGACCGGCATGAATTCATCAAGCTGTGTGAAGAGTTCGCCCAGCAACACATAAAGGATATGACCATCCAGTTCTATCGCCTGGGTGAATCAATGGATGACAGCATCTATTATCAAACCAATGAAATCTATTACCGCCGTCTGACCCAGCTGTCCTTTCTTGAGCTTTTTTCCCAAAACCTCATCTATCGGGGCAAATTCCCGGTGAACTGGTGCCCGCGCTGTATGACCGCCATGGCGGATGCAGAAATTGAATACAAACAAAGATCCACCAAACTGAACACCCTAAAATTTTATTTTACACAGGCGTCATCCTCCAGCCTGCACAAAATCCCGGGGATACAAAAGGATACCCGGGGTTATTATCTTGAGATTGCCACCACCCGCCCGGAATTGCTTGCCACCTGTCAACTGGTGGCAGTTCACCCCCAAGATGAGAGAGCAAAAATGCTGGTGGGAAAAAAACTTGCTGTGCCCCTCTTTGGCAAAAAGGTAGATATCGTTGCAGATGACGCTGTGGATCCCGCCTTTGGCACCGGGGTTGTCATGATCTGTACCATTGGGGACAAGGTTGACTTGGAATGGGCATTTAAATATGATCTTCCCCTGGATACCTGTATTGATGAAGAAGGCAAATTGACGTCACTGGCAGGCAAATACCAGGGTCTTTCCATCCTGGAGGCACGCGCACAAGTGCTTCAGGACCTTAAAGAGAAAAAATGTCTCACCTTCCAAGAACCCCTCACCCAAAGCATTGGCGTCTGCTGGCGGTGCAAGACACCGGTGGAATTCATCCAGACGGAGCAATATTTCCTCAAACTTTTACCCTTCAAACAGGATGTCCTAGATGCCAGTGACCACATGGCCTGGTTTCCTGACTTTATGAAACTGCGCCTCAGCGACTGGGTGCAGTCACTCAAGTGGGACTGGGTTATCTCCCGGCAGAGATATTTTGCCACCCCCATCCCTCTGTGGGAATGCAGTAAATGCCGGGAGATTGTGCTTGCACGTCCTGACCAGTGCTATGTTGATCCCACCCTTGATGATCCACCGGTATCGTCATGCCCCAAGTGTGGAGGAAAACT